>Ga0180431_10000486_pt1 | contig 57916 bp, 57 predicted proteins | sample SS_ome_11_FD_132459 | JGI IMG/M metagenome (GOLD analysis project Ga0180431, IMG submission 132459) | Hypersaline lake sediment archaeal communities from the Salton Sea, California, USA - SS_1_MS_1 metaG | ecosystem: Environmental > Aquatic > Non-marine Saline and Alkaline > Hypersaline >... | reverse complement strand
TCGGCCGATTGTTGAATGGCGTTCCGGTTCGTGTCCGGCCACCTCCCTTGAACCTAGGGAAATCCCCTAATTGGGGGGGAGCTTCTAGCAGCCCGCGGCGCGGACTCACCCCGATTGAAGCGGTATGGCTTGCGACGATAGCGTAGCAAACAAGCAAGAGTGAGATTGGGCCAAGGGCAAGCGCCGGCTGCTTTTCGGCCTCGTATACCGTGTGCCGGCGAGAAGGAGGGACACCATGTTACCGATATCGATTCGCAGACATGGCCGATGGCAGGATCCTGCCGAGCTCGTCCAGCAGGGCTTTGATCGGATGTTTCGGTACCTGCGCGGCGAGGGGATTCCGCCGGAAGGCGAGTTGACGGGCGCTTATCCCGTCGACATCAGCGAGGATGAGGAAACGATCACGGTCAAGGCGGAGGTGCCGGGCTTCAAACGCGAAGACATCGACATCGCGCTTGACGGCGACATGCTGCGCATCACGGCGCAGCGCAAGTCGGAGGAGGACAAGGGCACCAAGCACCTGTCGGAGCGCAGGTTCACACGCATCGAGCGCGCGTTCACGTTGCCGGCTGCCGTTGACAAGGCGGGCGCGGAGGCGAAGCTCGAAGAGGGCGTCCTGTGCCTGCGGTTGCCTAAGACGAGCGAGTCGAAGGCGTACCGCATCGAGGTGAAATAGTTCTGGGCCGGCGGCGTTGCGGGTCAGGACGGCGTGGCCGCAGGTGCCGGCGTGCGACGTTCTGACGTTGAGGATCCGGCGGTTTTGTGCGCGACGAAAGGAGGCAGAACCATGACACGAGTTGAAGAAGCAATTAAGAAAGACGTGGTTGATCAGCTGTACTGGGACACCCGCGTTGACGCTTCGGATGTGCAGGTCGAGGTGAATGGCGGGACGGTGGTGCTCACGGGCAGCGTCCCTACGCACGCTGCGCTTCGCGCGGCGCTGTATGACGCCTGGTCCGTTGTGGGAGCCGTCGATGTCGAGAGCCGCCTGGACGTCAGGCTCCCGCCATCGGTCCTGCCACCCTCGGATGAGGAACTCGCGGGTACCATTGCATCCGTGCTGCATCTCGATCCGGATATTGGCTCGGTAGATATTCGCGTCTCGGCCAACGACGGCGTGGTGACGCTTGCAGGCTCGGTCACAACGTATTGGGCGAAGATGCACGCAGAAGAAACCGCTGGGCGCTGTTCGGGGGTTCGCGACGTCAAGAATCTGCTCAACGTCGTTCCGACGGAAGATGCGATAGACAAGAACATCGCCGACGACATCGTCCGGGCGCTGGAGCGGAATGTCCTGGTGGATGCCGACAGCGTCACAGTCGAAGTGAACAACGGTGAGGTCACGCTCAGCGGGGCGCTGCCTTCCTGGACGGCGCGGCAATGTGCGCTCGAGGCGGCGATGTTCACGCGGGGGGTGCTGAAGATCAACGACGAGATGGGCCTGAGGGTCTAGGAGTAGAGTCTACGCCAATACAATACTGATTTCTCACACGAGAAAGGAGAACTCCAATGATTGCGGCAAAGAGACAACACATGCGGATGCGGTGGCCTGCCTCCGCTGTAGGGCTGCTGGGCGCTCTGGCATGTATGTGTTTGGTGTCGGTCGCCTGCGGGGGCGATAAACCTGTGGCGAGGACGATGACGGACAAGGAGATTACGAGCGCCGTCGAGGAGGAATTGATCTTCGATCAAGCCGTTCCGTTCTACGACATTGATGTATCCACCACACGGGGTGTGGTGATGTTGGCGGGCAGCGTGAACAACCTGCTGGCCAAGGACCGTGCTGTGGCGTTGGCCGAGACGGTCAAAGGCGTTCGCTCGGTAGTTGATCGGATCACGGTGAAACCGATATGGACGCGGACCGACGAGCAGATTGAGAGCGACGCCCAAAATGCTTTGCTCTCCGATCCGGCCACTGATCTCTATGAAGTTGATGTCAGCGTCTCGAATAACGTGGCGACGCTGACGGGGACGGTTGACTCGTGGCAGGAGAAGGAACTGGTCGCGCAGGTTGTCAAGGGCGTTAAGGGCGTCACCGGGATCAAGAACGAGATTAGCGTGGACTACAAAACAGATCGTGTCGATCGCGAGATTCGTCCCGAGATCGAGTCTGCGCTTCAATGGGACACGCTGGTGGATCACGCCCTGATCGACGTCACCGTTGATGACGGCCACGTGACGCTGGGCGGCATCGTGGGCAGCGCCGCCGAGAAGCGAAGGGCGGAGCAGGATGCCTGGGTGGCCGGCGTCAAATCCGTGAATGGCTCGAAGCTCGATGTCGAGCGATGGGCGCGCGACGAAGATTTGCGCAAGAACAAGTACGTCGCCAAGACCGACGAGGAGCTCGAAAGCGCCGTGTCGGCGGCATTGCTCTATGACCCGCGTGTCGCCTCGTTCAACGTGGACGTTGACGCTTCGGGATACACGGTGACGCTCCGAGGCGCAGTCGACAACCTGCAGGCGAAGCGTGCCGCAGAACAGGACGCGCGCAATACCGTCGGGGTGTATTGGGTTAAGAACCAGATCAAGGTCAGGCCGGAATTAGCGCTGACGGATGAGGAGGTCGCCAATAACGTCAAGTCGGCGCTGGCACGGGACCCCTTCGTCGAGCGCTACGAGATCCGTGTGAGCGTCGCAAACAATACGGTGTACCTGAGCGGGGACGTTGACTCCTACTTCGAAAAGGGCCGGGCCGAAACCGTTGCGTCCCTGGCCCCGGGCGTTAGGGACGTGAAGAATTACCTCGACGTTGAGCCCGGGCCGTTGGCCTACAACCCGTATGTGGACGAAGACTATTTTTACCTCGAAGACTGGTACGACCACGGGCCATTCCACACGCTTGTGCCGGATTCGGTCATCCGGGATGAGATCAAGGACGAGCTGTGGTGGAGCCCCTTCGTGAATGAAAGTGACGTGAAAGTCTCCGTCGAGAAGGGTATTGCGACGCTTACAGGCACGGTTGATTCCTTTTCGGAATACAACGCGGCCACGGAAGAGGCGTACGAAGGCGGCGCCGCGTGGGTGTACAACAAGCTCAAGGTGGACTAGGCGCTGGTGCAGAGGCCGGGAGAGTTGAAGCATAACCCCCACTTCCCCCCGGTCGGATAGAGAGGCGCAGCGTCGTGGCGCATGTTTCGTTTCTATGCGTCACGGCGCGCTGCGCCCCCAGTCTCGGCCAGAGGCCGGCCGATGAGCACTAGAGGATCCAGGACGCGGTGGTATGCAGAAAGAACCAGATCGAAGACGAGACAGGCCCGTACTCGTGGTCAGAGAGCGCGTGCGCTGGCCGTATGTTGCGTTTGCCGACCGGACGGACGCCGGCAGGCAGCTCGCCGCATTCATGGGGCTTGAGCCCGATCCGGAGGCCCTTGTGCTGGGGTTGCCGCGCGGCGGCATTCCGGTGGGAGCGCAACTGGCCAAGAGATTTCAGGCGCCCCTCGAACCGGTGATTGCGCGCAAGTTGCCGGTACCGAGTTCGCCGGAAATGGGTTTCGGCGCAGTTGCTATTGACGGTTCGCGGGTGCTCAACAGGCCGCTGGTTGCCCATCTTGGTTTGACCGACCGGGAGATCGAGGAGATCTCTGAAAGGGTGCGGGCGGAGATCGTGCGGCGCGCGATCGAGTACTTCAGCGAGGCGAGGCCGCCGCAGGTGGCCGAGCGTAGGATCTATATGGTCGATGACGGATTGGCTACCGGTTACAGCATGGTTGCGGCCGCCGAGATGGTGCGGCGTGGGGGGCCTGAGGCCGTTGTGCTTGCTGTGCCTGTCGCGCCGGAGAGCACGCTGAGGATCGTCGAGGATTACTTCGACGAAATTCACTGTCTCATCGTCCAGCAAGGAGGCCCCTTCGGCGTGGCCTCGTACTACGAGGATTTTCACGACATGACTGATGAGGAGGTGCGTGGCGTTTTGTCGGAGATGAAGACGCGGCGTATCCACGATAAAGGATCGTAAGCACTGAGGAGAGGACAGATGAAGCTCAACGTCAAGGCGTTCGCCATTGCCTGCGGCTTGTTATGGGCCGTTGCGCTCTTTCTTTTCACATGGTGGGTTATGGCGTTCGAAGGCATTACGCGGGAACCAACGGTGATCGCCATGCTTTATCGGGGGTACAAGATCAGCCCGGAGGGGAGCGTCATTGGACTCGTCTGGGGATTTGTGGACGGCTTGGTTGGCGGAGCTATCTTCGCCTGGCTGTACAACCTGCTTGTCGGGAGACTTTCGACCGAAAAGACAGACTGATCACCGGGCGTCAAAGGCAGATGAGGCCTCTCTGGCGCCAGCGGAAAAGGGAGAATTGACATGAAATACGATGAGTTTATCGGTCAGGTGCAGCACCGCGCGCGGTTGGACTCGCGGGGCGCGGCTGTGCGTGCGACGCGAGCTGTGCTCGAGGTGCTTGCTGAACGGATACATCCCGGCGAGCGGAGCAACCTGTGCGCACAGTTACCCGAGGAGATCGCGCTCTATCTGGAGAGAAACCCTGAGCCGGAACGGTTCGGTCTGGACGAGTTCTTCGAGCGGGTGAGCGAGCATGAAGGAAGCCCCCCATCCAAGGCGGTCCATCACGCCCGGGCGGTGATCTCAGTGCTCCAGGATGCGGTGTCATCCGGGCAGATCGAAGACGTTCGCGCGCAGTTGCCCGAGGAGTATGCCCCACTTTTTGAGTCGGGCAGCGAGGGGACGATGCCGACGAGCTAAACCCACGCCGCTGGAACGGCTGAAACAGAAGATAAAGGAAGGAGGCAACAATGGGACGCGTGGATGACAAAGTGGCGCTCGTTACCGGCGGTGCGCACGGTTTGGGGCGCGCGATGTGTGTGCGCCTTGCCCAGGAAGGAGCGCAGGTGGCCGTCACCGACGTGCTCGACGATGAGGGCACGCAGCTCGTCGAGGAGATCACCGGTGACGGCGGCTCGGCGAAGTACTGGCACATGGACGTGACGGTCCGGCAGGAAGTGGAGCAGGTCCTGGCCCAGGTTGTTCTCAACTGGGGCAAGCTCAATGTCCTGGTCAACAATGCGGGGATCGCCGGGGCGGACAAGCCGACGCACCAGATTACCGAGGAGGAGTGGGACCGCGTCCAGGCCGTCAACGTCAAAGGGGTGTTCCTGTGCACGAAGTATGCGATCCCCCACCTGAGAGAGGCTGGCGGCGGCAGCATCATCAACCTCTCGTCAATCTACGGCATCATCGGTGCACCCGACGTGCCGCCTTATCATGCGTCGAAAGGCGCGGTCCGCGAGATGACGAAGACCGACGCACTGCTGTACGCCGGCGACCATATTCGCGTCAACTCGGTGCATCCCGGGTTCATCTGGACGCCGATGGTGGAGGGTTTTGCCAAGTCCAAGGACATGCCCGTTGAGGAGTTTGTCAAGCAGGTCGCATCGCTGCACCCGCTTGGGCGGATGGGCGAGCCCGACGAGGTGGCCTGGGGCGTGGTTTTTCTCGCCGCGGACGAGTCCTCGTTCGTGACGGGCGCGGAGCTTGTTATTGACGGTGGTTATATTGCTCAGTAACGGACCAACAAAGAAACACAGGTCAATGGGAAATCGAATCCTAAGGAGGGACACAATGCAGTTCTCAAAGCGAGTACGTTCATACGGCTTGGTCGCTGCTCTCGTCATGCTCGGGGTTGGGGCGGGCGTGTTGCTTGCGCAGCCGTTCCTCTTCGCTGTTGAGAATGAGTCGGGGAGCGCCGACCGCGCGCGGCTGGCCGAGCTGTGCGAGCACGATAAGCTATCGGCCCTGTTTCGAGAAGTCGCGCGGGTGGTTAAGCCCGCTGTCGTTGTGGTGCACGTGAAGCAGGAGGTCGCGTTCAATCCTTCCCCGCCGTCGGACCAGGAGGAATTCTTGCGTCGGTTCTTCGGTGACGATTTGCCGGGCCCGTTTCGTTTCCGGTGGGAGACGCCCGAAGGCCAGCCGCAACGGCGTTATTACCGTCGCGGCATGGGCAGCGGGGTGATCATTGATGCCGAGCATGGATACGTGCTGACAAATTGGCACGTTGTCCGCAGCGCGGAGCACGTTCAGGTTATTCTCGCTGATGGTCGCGATTTTGATGCCGAATGGGTGCGAACGGACCAGCAAACTGATCTGGCGGTCGTAAAGATCCCGTCTGGTGACTTGACCGAGGCCGTCCTTGGCGACAGTGAAAGCGTCCAGGTGGGCGACTGGGTTCTGGCCATCGGCGCACCGGAGGGGCTGCCTCAGACGGTGACGGCCGGCATCATCTCCGCCATGGGCAGGACAACAGGTCGCGGCGGCTATGAGGATTTCATCCAGACCGACGCCGCGATCAACCAGGGCAACTCAGGCGGACCGCTTGTGAACATGCGCGGCGAGGTCATTGGCATCAACACGGCGATCGTCTCTCGGACGGGTGTCAACGAAGGGATCGGTTTATCGATTCCATCGAACATGGTGAAGCGAATCATGGAGCAGCTCATCGCGACCGGTGAGGTGGTCCGGGGCTATCTCGGGGTCCAGATTCAGGACGTCGATCAGGACCTGGTGAAGAGTTTCGATTTGCCGGACACCAATGGGGCCCTGATATCACAGGTCGCTGCGAAGACGCCGGCCGAGGCGGCCGGTCTTAAACCCGGTGATTTCATCGTCTCGCTCGATGGGGAAGCAGTAGAAAACGTCAACCGGCTCAGGAATCGCGTTGCCGCGGTCCGGCCCGGTACCTCAGTAAAGCTTGAGGTCTATCGAGACGGCAAGAAGAGAACGGTCGAGGTGCGGATCGGCAAGCAGCCGGCGGACTTTGCCTCGGTCTTCACCGAAGGGGCTCCGGGCGGCACAGGTGCGAAAGCCGCCGACCGGTTCGGCCTCGAGGTAGCCACGATGGGCACGCAGTACGCCGAGCAGTTTGGCATTGACGCCACGATCAAAGGTGCCGTGATCCTTTCGGTTAATCCGGGCTCCGAGGCGGGCGACAAGGGCTTGCAACCGGGCGACGTCATTACTCAAGTGGACGGGCAAGACGTGACGTCGGCGGATGAGCTCACACAGGTGCTCGCTAGCGATAAGGCGGACGACGGCGTGCGGCTGCAGGTCCGTGGGCGTCGCGGCGGCGTGCGCTTCGTCTTCATCGCACCGAAAGCTGGTTGAGGCGTGCGGACCTTGGAGTGTGGCCGAAAGGGGATGAAGGACCCATTAAGGTCGCCGCCTATGCGGCGGCCATGAAGTGAAACGTCAACAGAGGGAGGAAGAGAGATGATATTGGGCGGCATTATCTTTGCATTCTTGTTTGCGTTGCTTGTCGCTGTGGCCTTGGGCCATGTTTTCGGAAGACGGGGTCCCGGGCCGCTGGCGGGATTGCTGTTCTTTTTCGTGTTGCTGTTCTTTGCGATCTGGGCCGGCGGCCTCTGGATGGCCCCGTTGGGCCCTCCGGTCTGGGGCGCGCCGTGGTTGAGTTTTCTGCTCGTAGCGTTGTTCTTGTTCTTCCTATTTGCGGCGCTCACCCCTGCGGCGCCCCGGCCTCCGAGGCGGGATATCAAGACCGGCAAGCCGATCATGGAAGAAGCGGATGTCCTGGCGAGCGTGGTGATGGGGGTCTTCTTCTGGCTGGCCGTCATCATGCTCATCGTAGCCATCGTGTTCGGCTATGTCAGGCCGGCGGCCTGAGCAACAATGCAGGGGGAATAGGCGATTGTCCCTGTTCCCCGAGGAGAAGCTATGCCGGAAGATGGGCTGCAAGTTCTTGTTGTGAGTGGCTCTGCGGGTGCTGCGGAATCCATGGCTGCGGAGCTTGAGCGCGACCACTCCATCGCGTGCGTCAAGTCCATATCGAGCCGGGCTGCCCTGAAGGCTGCGCTTGGAAGCGGGGGTTGGGATTTCGTGATTGCCGACGGCGAGGCTCCAGTGGTTGAGCCAGCGCGGCTGTTTGACATGGTTGGAATGCGCGAGCCTGTGGTGCCTGTTCTCGAGGTCTTTGCCGAGCCGGGCGGCGGTTTCAACGTGCGCGTTGTGGAGGGGGCCGGGCTTGGGCCGGGCCACGAGGTTTCGCCCAGCTTCCTCCATGCCCTGCGGCAGGCGTTGATCAGGATTCAGAATGGCCGCGAGGAAGGTGCGGTGCATCGCAGCATCGAGCTGCTCGAGCGGATGTTCGCCAATGTGCACATGGCTATTGCGGTGCTGGATACGGAGTTCAACTTCGTGCGGGTCAACCGGGCGTACGCGCTCTCGGGCTGTCACGAGCCTGGGTGGTTCGTCGGGAAGAATCACTTCGCCTTGTATCCGAACGAAGAGAACCAGGCGCTGTTCCAGCGCGTCGTGGATACCGACACGCCGTTTACGATCCTGGCCAAGCCGTTCACGTTTCTCGACCAGCCGGAGCGCGGCACGACCTACTGGGATTGGACACTCCAGCCGCTCCACGACGATGAGGATGCAGTGTGCGGGCTGCTGCTGAGCGTGCTCGACGTGACCGAGCGCGAACGCGCCCGCCTGGCGGCCGAGCGCGAGCGCGAACGGCTCTACTCGGTGCTGAACAAACTCCCTGGTTTTGTCGCGGTGATTTCGCCGGCCGATCATGAGTTGGGCTTTTTGAACAAGGCTTCGCAGGAGGTCTTTGGGGATGCGTCCGGCCGCTTGTGCTTCGAGGTTCTCGCGAGACGCACGGCGTCGTGTGTGGTTTGCGAGGCGATACAGGTAGCCAAGGACGGCCGGCCGCGCGAGTGGGACTGGACGAGTCCGGCCGGACGGGCGTATCATGTCTGGGGATTTCCTTTTGCGGAGGCCGGCCGGGATGGGCAGGTGCTGGAGTTCGGTATTGACATCTCGAGACAACGCGATCTCGAGCAAGAGATCCACGGCATCGCGGTTGCCGCCCAGGAGCAAGCCGGGCAGGAGTTGCATGATTCACTGGGGCAGAGCCTGATGGGCGCTTCGATGCTCAGCAGTGCACTGGCGCAGCGGTTGGCCGAGCGGAACTCGCCCGAGAGCAAGACGGCGATGGAACTTGCGGCTGTGGTGTCTCAAGCGGTGCAGCGGACGCGTGCGCTGGCCTACGCGATATCTCCCGTCCAGCTTGACAATGGGGGGCTTGAGGTAGGTCTGCGCCGCCTGGCCAAGCAGACGCAGGAGTATCTGAATGTGCGCTGCGAGTTCGAGTCAAGTGGCGAGACGGCTGTCAAGAATAAGGCGATCGCGGCGCAGTTGTACGAGATTGCCCGGGAAGCCCTCACCACTGCTGTCGAGCATACCTCGCCGAGTCGGATTGTGATCCGGCTGGCACGAGAGAGTGATATGCTGACGTTATCTATTGAGGACGATGGGGCGGATATCGCCGAGACCGACGAGGATCAGGCCAGGGCTGATTGGCGCCTGCTGAAGCATCGTGCCTCGATGATCGGCGCGTCGCTCGTCGGGTGTCCGGGGCCTCGAGGCGGCACCATGGTGACCTGTAGCGTTCCTTCATATATTATTGTCAGCCGTCAGGCTGAGGGGTCGACAGATGGCGAAGTCGAAGCAGAAACAGAAGCAGAAGCAGAAAGCAAAGCCGACTGAGGGCAAGAAGGTGCTCATCGTGGACGATCATCCCGTGGTCAGGCGCGGCTTGAGCGATTTGATCGACGGCGAGCCCGGGCTCGAGGTGTGTGGGCAAGTGTCGGGACCAGGGGGCGCGCTCAAGGCGATGGCCGAGCACCTGCCCGACGTAGCGGTGGTTGACATATCCCTTGGTGACGCGAGTGGCCTCGAGCTGATCAAACAGCTCAAGGCGCAGGATCCCAAGCTGCGGGTCCTTGTGGTTTCGATGCACGATGAGGATCTCTATGCCGAGCGGGCGCTGCGGGCGGGCGCACATGGCTACATTATGAAAAGCGAGCCGCCGGAATCCATTCTCCAAGCGTTGCGGTGCGTCGCTGACGGCAAGCCGTACGTCAGTGAGGCGATGTCGTCGCGTCTGATCGCGCAGCTCGCCGGTGTGGAGAAAACGGAGGACACCTCGCCCGCCAGTGTGCTCAGCGACCGCGAGCTGGAGGTCTTCGAGCTGCTCGGGCGCGGCCTGGCAACAGCGCAGATCGCCGACGCGCTGTCGCTCAGCGTCAAGACCGTGCAGACCCACCGGGAGAACCTCAAGAGGAAGCTGGGCGTGCACAATTCGACCGAGCTGATCCAGCAGGCCGTCCTCTGGTGGCAGGAGCAGGCCGGCGCTCACTGAAAAAGGGGAAATAGAGAGGGTCACCTTTTTTTCGTTAGGGATGTTTAATACGTCCTCTCGTATTAGAAGAATAGGTGACTGTGTCTGTCCTTTTTCTCTTGACGGAACGGCGTTGCGCCTGGTAGAAGTCAGTGTGCGCATCAGTTGGGGAGTTTGACCGGCCGGATCCTGAGGAGGGATCTTTGCGTCTATGCCGGTAGTGCTGTGGCTCGTTTTCCCCAGAGCGTGAGGAGAGTGTCTTCACATGACAGACGGGAAAACGAAGAGGCCGTCGGCTGACGGTGGTCAAGGCGGGGAGCAGACGAAAGGCGAGGAAGAGACGCCGAGGCCTGTGCCCCGGGCGCTTGATGAGGTTCCGCGTTCCGGCGTGGACTTGCCTCCGAGCGAAGCCGCATTGTTTGCTTCTGATCACGCAGTCCGTGGTGCCCCAGCGCTCGGGGCCCGCGTGGAGGAAACGCTCGAGGGCCTGCTGGATCGTGTCGACGAGCAGCCATCTGAGTTCGTCGCCCGGCGCGACCAGCTCAGTGCGACGGAGCGGCGATTCGAACATGTCTCTGAGCGATACGACGATCTGTATGCGTTTACCCTCATCGGGCACGTCACCCTCGATGCCGAGGGGAGGATCAATGAGATCAATCCTGCTGCCGTGAAACTGCTGGGTGGCGTGCGTGCAGATCTCATTGGGAAGCCACTGGCAGAATTCTTTGCGCCCGGGGACCGGGCGGTGCTTCGGGAACACCTGCGGCGCACAATCGAGGGTCAGGAAGAGGAAGCTTGCGCGCTGACGCTGGTTTCGCCGCATTCCGCGGCTGCAGATATTGAGCTGCGCAGTGTGTGCTTCGAGAAGCCCGGCGAATCGGCCAGGATGTGCCGTGCGGCGCTTATTGACGTTAGCAAGTTGAGGCAGCAGAAGCGCGAGCTTGTCCGGCGCTCCCAACAGTTGCGCGACCTGGCGGTCAAGTTGACGAACGTCGAGCATGACGAACGCCGCCGGCTGGCCCGCGTGCTGCACGATGGGCTGCAGCAGGTTCTGGTGGCCGCGGGGTTCTCTGTCCACGCCTTGCGCCGGCAGTTGGAGGGCACCGATAATGAGCCGCTCATCGAGAAACTGCACGAGCAACTAGGCAAGGCCGCAGAAATGGCCAAGTCCCTCAGCCACGAGTTGTACCCGAAGGCACTGCGTGAGGAAGGCCTTTACGCGGCGCTGGTCGAACTGGGCAACGAGATGCCGAAGAGTCACGGCCTGCACGTCGAGGTCAAAGGCGACGACGTGAGCCCGACGTCTGAGGCGGTCCGGGTGTTTTTGTACTCTGCCGTCCGAGAGCTCCTCTTCAACGTTGTCAAGCACGCCGGCACGTCTGAGGCGACCGTCGAGGTGATGTCCGATTCGCGGCACGTTCAAGTCGCCGTCTCGGATAACGGAGTCGGGTTCGACCCTGAGCGTCTTGATGATGCTCGGGGCGCGTTCGGACTGTTTGCGATCCGCGAGCGCACCGAGTATCTCGGCGGGCAAATGGAAATCCATAGCCGTCCGGGCGAAGGCGCCCGGTTCGTTCTCCACATCCCCCGGCAGTGAGCCCATCGGGGTCCTCCCCCTACTGCATTGCCCGTTCCCGCGCCGGTATTGTGTGCTTGGCGTGTAGGCCGTGGCGCCTGTTCAAGGAAGTCATAGCGGCGCAATCGAGACAACTTGTCTTCGCGCAGGGGACTAGAAGTCCCTTTCCGAGCTTTCTTGCCGCCGTCCGGCGTCTCGGGCCCAGTTGTAACTCATTGGGAATGAGGGAGTGCCGGAGGCCGGACTCGAACCGGCACGGGGTCGCCCCCGGGGGATTTTGAGTCCCCTGCGTCTACCAGTTTCACCACTCCGGCAAAGGCGCCGTGCACGTTCAATAGCACGGCGCGCGCGTTACATCAACCGCGACGGGCCGCCGGGACGATGCGCGCGCCGGCGCCGCATGCTGATCGGTTGCCCCAAGACCTCGCCGAGGACGATCGCCTCGCGCATCGCGCTCGGACCCGCGGCGAGGCGTTGCCGGAGCGCGGCCCGAAGGTCGGCGGGACTGGTTCCACGGGCCCGCCGGACGGGCGCGGGGGCTGCCTTTTTCCGAGGTTTTGCTTCCTCGGTGAGGCGTGCCCGTTGCCGAGCCAGTCTTGGTTCGCGCTTGGGCGGTCCGCCTCGCGGTGGTCTCGACGGAGCCCCTTTGCGGACCATCGGTCTGGGCGGCGTGGGGCTTGGCGGTGCCGGTCTCAGCGCGCTGATGGGCTCGGGCGTCACCTTGGGCATGACGGGCTCTGGAGGCCTCTCAGGGGCACGCGGGGCGATTGGGGGCCTCTCGATCCGTGGCGGTGTCGGCGCCCGTAGCGGTGCGGGCCGCGGTGGTGGCGCTGCTGTCGGCCGCGCCGGCATGGACGGCCTCAAGGGCCGCGGCGGTGGCGGCGGGGCGGGCCGCATGAGGGTCGGCTGCTGCGGCTTGGGTTCTGGCGGCTGTTCGGGACCGGCTTCGCTCTTGGCGATCCTGCGGATCGCTTCGAGAAAGTCGTCAACGGCCGCCGGCTTGGTGGCGGTCGGCTTGGGCCCTAGGCCCCGCGGGGTCTGCCGCTGCTGGCGCGACTTGGCGAGCGCCTTGGAGAGGCCGCCGATGATGGCGATCACCACCCAGAACCCGATGATCAGGAGCGGCATGAGCCCGCCGCCGTTTTCATTGTCGGCTATGTTGTTCGGGACGTGGAACATGGCCCTTTATTCTTCGCCCGGCTTTTTCTTCTCGCCGGTGTCCTTGCCGCTGATGGTCTCGCGCATCGAGGTGTCGGCCTGGATGTTGCGCAGGTTGTAGTAGTCCATGACCCCGAGGTTGCCCTGGCGGAAGGCGTCGGCGATCGCCAGCGGCACCTGTGCCTCGGCCTCGACGAGACGTGCGCGCATCTCCTCGACGCGTGCGCGGTTTTCCTGCTCCTGGGCGACGGCCATGGCGCGGCGGCCTTCGGCCTTGGCCTGGGCGACGCGCTTGTCGGCCTCGGCCTGGTCGGTCTGGAGCCTGGCGCCGATGTTCTCGCCCACGTCCACGTCGGCGATGTCGATCGAGAGGATCTCGAAGGCGGTGCCCGCGTCGAGGCCGCGCTCGAGCACTTTCTTGGAGATCGTATCGGGGTTCTCGAGGACCGCTTTGTGCGACTCGGCCGAGCCGATGGTGGTGACGATGCCCTCGCCGACGCGCGCGACCACGGTCTCGGTCCAGGCGCCGCCGACGAGGCGTTCGATGTTGGCGCGCACGGTGACCTTGGCCTTGGCCCAGAGCTGGATGCCGTCCTTGGCGACGGCGCCGACCTTGTCAGGGCCCTTGGTGGGGTCGGGCGCGTCAATCACCTCGGGCTTGACGCTGATCTGGACCGCCTGGAACACGTCGCGGCCCGCCAGGTCAATGGCGGCGGCTTTCTGGAACGAGAGCTCGATGTTCGCCTTGTCGGCGGCGACCAGGGACTTGGCCACCTGGATGACGTTGCCGCCGGCGAGGAAGTGGGTCTCGAGATCGTTCGTCGTCACCGTGAGGCCGGCCTTGACCGCCATGATGCGGGCGTCAACGATGAGGCTGGCCGGGACCTTGCGGAGTTTCATCCCGATGAGGGTTCCGAAGGTCACGCGTGCCCCGGAGGCGAGTGCCCGGATCCAAATCTTGAAGAAGGCGATGATGACCCCGAGCAAGATCAGGACGCCCATAGCCAAGACGATGATGATAACGATGACAGCCGAGGACAGCGCCTTGCCGTCGGGCGCTTTTGCGAAGAAATCTGTACCGGGCTTCGCCGCGAGCGCCAAGTGGGCGCTGGTCAGCGCGAGTCCTGCGAGCATGACCGTGCACACGAGAATCCGAATCGCCCTTGTTATCGTGTCACGTCGTAGTGTGTTCATGAGTTCCTCCCTCAACCAGTTCGTTCGGTATTGTCCTGTTATGAGTCCGTTGTTCAGTTTTTGTCGGCGCCGTGCTCGACGGCGCGCACGACGAGGTGGTTCCCCTCGAGGCGCAGCACCTCGATGGGATTGCCCGCCGGGATAAACTCTCCTTCGGTGACGACGTCCACGCGGGCGCCCTCGATCTCGGCCACACCCGCCGGGCGAAGGTACGACTGCGCGACGCCTCGCTTGCCGATGAACCTCTTGTAGGTCTCGGCCGAACCCGCGAGGACGCTCATTCCTTCTTGCGTCGAGCTCAGGAAGACGTTTCTGCCGAGCCGGGTCTTCGGCAGCACGCGGAGCGCTAGGATCCAGGCGACGATGCCCGCGATGGGGATGAGAAAGACCGTGGCGACGATGCCCGCGGTGGTAAAGTGCCTCGCCGCCAGAACGATGCTCCCGACGAGGGCGAGCATGCCGAGCGTGCCGATGATGCCGCCGGGGATGAAGACCTCGCTGATAATGAGCCCCACGCCGGCGAGCGCGAGCAGCACGACGATCCACTCCATCGCTTACGCCTCCTCTTTTGGCTGGTACTTTTCGCGCACCATGATGCGGTTCGATTTGACCTCGACGATCTCGATCTCGGCCCCGGGGTTGATGAAGTCGCCCTGGGTCACGACGTCATAGAGCTCGCCGTCGAAGATGGCTCGGCCGGCGGGGCGCAGCTTCGACTTGGCGACCCCGACGCGGCCGATGAGTTTTTCCGGCTCGGCGAGCCGCGAGCCTTCGGAGGCGTGGTAGCCGGCGTTGCGCTTCTGCTGGCTCGTGAGCACGAGCGCCCCGAGGAACGGCGTGTGCGGCAAAACGAAACGGTACATGAGCACAAGCGCCACGCCGCTGGCGACGATCGCGATGCTGAGTAACAGCAGGGCGTGGAGGAACTGGCCCGGCAGGGGCGGGAGTTCCTCCGGCGGTTTCTCGACGAGCATCAGGAGGAGGCCCACCACGATGCAGATGATGCCGAGCACGCCGACGACGCCAAAACCGGGGATGACGAAGATCTCGACGCCGAGCAGGGCGATCCCGATTACGAGCAGGATCAAGTCCGTCCACTGCGCCGCGCCCGTACCCAACTGGCCGATGAAGAGGAGCGCCAGGCACGTGAGCCCCAGGATGCCGGGGAAGCCGAAGCCGGGGACCTTGAGCTCGGTGCCGATGCCGACGAAGGCGCCGAGCAGAAGAAGCACGACAACGATCGGGCTCGTCAGGAAATACGTCATGTTCTCCGACCACGACCAATCGAGCGTGACGACCTCTGCGCCGCGAAGCGCGCTGAACTTGGGGATGTCGGTGATCGCCTCGACCTTGGCCGCGGGGCCGGTCGCCGAGGCGATGGGAGCGTCAATCCTCGAGGCGCGGCCGACCGCCACGCGAAGGAAAAGCGCTTCGTAGTCGTTGAGGTTGAGGATCTCCTCCTCTTTGACGATGTATTCCTTGCCGAATTCCTCCCACGGCGGCTGCCCGGCCACACCGCCCATGACGCCGCTCGAGGCGCTCTCAGCGCTTGTTTTCTCGGTCCGGTACTGCTCGGGGATGCCGAGCTGGATGCCCTTGTCGGCCATCTTGCGTGCGTACTCGTCATAGCTGATCTCGACGTTGAGGTCGGTCATCGCCTCGGCGAGGTCGGCGTCGTGGCCGTTCGCCTCGGCGTTGGCGCGCATCTGCTGGGCGACGAAGCGGATGTATTTTTCCCCGAGGGCTGAGACACCCTCCGGGCCGATGCCGATCACGATGGTCGAGCCGAACGTGGCGCCGGGCCCGACGACGATGTCGTCGCACGCGTACGTGATGGTGGCGCCGGCGGAGGCCCCCTTCGTGTTGACCCATGCGACCGTGGGCGTCGCCGAAGCGTTGAGCATCTTGCTCATATCGATGGAGGCGGTGACGCTGCCGCCGTCGGTGTGGAGTTCGCACACGACGAGGTCCGCGCCCGCTTGCTGGGCCACGTCGAGGCCGCGGCGCAAGTAGGCCGCCATGATCATGTTGACCGTGCGGTTGAGCTTGAGGTGGTAGATGAGCGGCTTTTCCGGGGGCGCTTCGGGGACCGCGGTCGGGTCCTCCGTGGCGAAAAGACGCGCGGCGGGCCGGAGAGCAAGGGCAAGCGCGACGAGACAAAGAGAAAAGATGATTCGCCCCGTGCGACGCGTGCGTGCTCGTTTCGGTCGGAAAAACATATTGCACCTCGACGCGACAAGACAATGGTGGAGGATACCGGATTTGAACCGGTGACCCCATGCATGCCATGCATGTGCTCTACCAGCTGAGCTAATCCCCCACCGGCACCCGTCCGGTGCTGGGCTTGCAACAGACGCCCCGCCGGAGAGCTTTATGCAGGGCGGCCTCGTCAGCTCCTCAATAATAGTAGGCCGGGCTGACGCCTCACGTCAACGCCTTTTACTGTGGCGAGCCGGCCTCGGGCACAGGCGTCGTGGGTTTCCGGGCGCATGAGGTGTATACTCCCCCAAAGGACCTGAGGCGGTGCGGCTGTCATGACGGACAAGTCCGAGACACCAGAAGGGGCGGCGACGCGGCTCGATCCCTCGGTGCTCGAGGAGATCCCGCGTTCCCCGGGCGTCTACGTCATGAAGGACGCTGTGGGCCGGGTCATCTACGTCGGCAAGGCCCAGAACCTGCGCGCGCGGGTGCGGCAATATTTCGCCCCCGAGCGCGACACGCGCCCAAGTATCCCCTTCCTCATGCGGCGGGCGGCGGGCGTCGAGACGATCGTCACCTCGACGGCGAAGGAGGCGCTGCTCCTCGAGGAGACGCTCATCAAGAGGCACCGGCCGCGCTACAACGTCTTCTGGCGCGACGACAAGACCTACATCAGCCTGCGCCTCGATACCCGTAAGGCCTTCCCGAAGCTCGAGATCGTCCGGCTGCGTCGTCGGCCGCGCGACGGCGTGCTCTACTTCGGCCCGTACGCGTCGGCTACGAAGGTGCGCGAGACGGTGCGAATACTGCACGAGATCTTCCCGCTGCGGCAGTGCTCGGAGGTGCAGTTCCGCGAGGCGCGCCGCACGGGCCGGCCGTGTCTCGACTACCAGATGCGCAAGTGCGCCGGGCCCTGCACGGGCGAGATCAACGAAGAAAACTACGCGGCGATCGTGCACAACGTCGTCCAGTTCCTCCGCGGCCAGGCGGGCGAGCTCGTCGAGGATCTGCAGCGCCGTATGGACGCGGCCTCGGCCGCCGAGCACTTCGAAGAAGCGGCGCGCCTGCGCGACCAGCTCGCGGCGATTACCGCCACGCTCGAGCGCCAGCGGGTGATCTCGACGAGGTGGGCTTCGCGCGACGTCTTTGGCCTCTACCGCGAGGCGGACGAGACGGCGATCTCAGTGCTCCACGTGCGCGACGGCCGGCTCATCGAGACGACGGCGCGCTCGTTCTCGAAGGTCCAGGAGCCCGATGAGGAGTTTTTGGGCGCGTTCCTCCTTTCGTTTTACGGCGCGGCGGGCCTCATCCCGCCGGAAGTGCTCGTGCCGGTCGAGCCTGTGGACGCCGCCAGCGCGGCCGAGGTGCTCGCCGAGCGGCGCGGCGCGAAGGTGGAGATCGTCGCGCCCAAGCGGGGCGAAAAACACAAGCTCCTCGAGCTCGCGGCAAAGAATGCGCGCGCGGCATTCGAGGCGGCGAAGGATCGCACGGCGCTCCGACGCGACCTCCTCGACGAGGCCCGGCGGGTGCTGCGGCTCCGGCGGGCGCCGGAGCGGATAGACTGCTTCGACATGTCGAACATCGCCGGCGCGCACCGGGTCGGCGTCGTGGTCGTCTTCCGCGACGGCGAGCCGGACAAGCGCGAGTACCGCAAGTTCCGCATCCGCACCGTCGAGCTCGGCGACGATTACGCGATGATGCGCGAGGTGCTCTCGCGCCGCTACGCGCGCGCCAAAGCCGAAGGCGGGCTGCCGGACCTCATCGTCATGGACGGCGGCAAGGGCCAGCTCAACGTCGCGCTCGCCGTGCTCGGGGAGCTCGGGCTGGGCGCGCTCGACGCCGTGAGCATCGCCAAGGACAAGTCCGCCTGGGCGGCGGGCAAGCTCAAGCTCGAAAAGGTCTATTTAGCAAACGTCAAGGAGCCGGTGCGGCTGAGGCGGCATTCGCCGGTGCGGTTTCTCCTCGAGCGCGTGCGCGACGAGGCGCACCGGTTCGCCATCGCGTACCACAAGCAGGCCCGGCGCACGGCGCAGTTCGCCTCGGCGCTCGACGAGGTGCCCGGCATCGGCCCGACGCGCAAGCGGGCGCTGCTCCGGCACTTCGGCAGCCTCAAACGCATCGGCGAGGCCACGCTCGACGAGCTTGCGGCCGCGCCGAAGATGACGGCGGCCGCGGCCAAGGCGCTCTACGCCGCACTCCACAAAACCGAATGAACGCCGGGCTACTATATGGCGTCTGAGATACTGGTTTGGCCGGGGTGAGTAACCGTTGCAAAAGGGAACACCGGGTTTTTGAGGAGGTGTGACATGAGAATGGGAATGGTGTTGATGGTGTGGTGCGCCGTGGTGCTGGCGAGCGGCCTCGCCGTCGGCGCGGCGCAGGAGGTGGACTCGAAGATCACGTCCGTGACGGTTTACAGCGACCGGGCGCTGGTGACCCGCGTGGCGACGCTCGCGGTCACGCCGGGCGAGTACGACTTCGTCTTCAAGGGGCTGCCGAAGTGGCTCGACGACGACTCGCTGCGCGCCTCGGGCACGGGCTCGGCGACGGCGCGGCTGGTCGGCATCGAGTCGAAGGTCGCCTACACGAAGGAGACGCCCGAGGAACGCGAGCAACAGCTGCGCGACGAGATCCAGTCGCTTGAGGACCAGATCAAGGTGGTCGCCGACGAGCTCGCGGTGCTCGCCGAGCAGCGTAAGTTCGTCACCGAGATGAAGTTGCACGCCCAGCAGATCGCGGCGCAGCAGTTTCAGTTCAAGGAGGTAAACACCACGGAATGGAAGAGGGTAATTCAGTTCGTCGGCACGAGCCTTGCCGACCTCATGGAATCGGCGCGCGAGAAGAACGCGATGCGGCGCGAGCTGAAGAAGGATCTGGAAATCAAGCAGGCCGAGCTCGGCCGGATCCGCAAGGAGCGCGTCATCGAGACGAAGCAGGTCACCGTGTCCGTGGAGGCGATCGCCGAGGGCACGCTCGAGTTGGCGCTCGACTACGTCGTGCCGAGGGCGAGCTGGCGGCCGCTCTACGACGCGCGGGCGAACCTCGAGCAGAACAGCGTCGAGCTTACCTACTACGGCACGGTAGCGCAGAAGACGGGCGAGGACTGGACGGACGTGAAGCTCGTGCTCTCGACGGCGCGGCCCGCCGTCGGTGCGCAGGTGCCGGAGCTGACGCCGTGGTACCTGGACAGCGGCTGGCGGCGGCTCATGGAGCCGCCGGCACCTCGGCGTCCCAAGGCCATGCTCCGCAGCGGTGCAGGGGGTCCTCCCGTGGACGTCCTGATGGCCGAGGAAGGTGGGGAGATGGAAATGGTGCTGGCGACGGTCGAGGTGCGTGGCACGTCGGCGGTCTTCGAGGTAAAGAAGGCCGAGACGATCCCCTCGGACGGCCAGCCGCACCGGACGACGATTGGGATCGCGGAGTTTGACGGGAAGATGCGCTACACGATTGTGTCGAAGGTCCAGCAGACGGCGTTCCTCGAGGCAGAGGTGACGAACACGAGCGAGCTCCAGTTCCTCGGTGGGCCGGTGCACGTATTCCTTGGCCCCGACTTCATCGGCCGGGCCCAGATCGAGGGCGTTTCGCCGGAAGAGGGCTTTTCGCTTTCGCTCGGCCCCGATGACCGGATCAAGGTTGAGCGCGAGATCCTCAAGGACCGCACGAAGGTCTCGAAGTCGCGCAACAAGGTCGTGGTCCGCAACACCGTCAAGGTCACGGTGGAGAACTACACCGGCAAGGCCGCCTCGATCGTCGTCAAGGACCAGGTGCCGGTCTCGCAGGACGCCGATGTGAAGGTCAAGCTCGTCGAGGCGACCGACAGGATCGAGCCGGACGAGGCGACCGGCGAACTCAAGTGGGCGTTCGATCTCGCCCAAGGCGAGAAGAAGGAGCTTACCTTCGAGTTCGAGTTCAGTTTCCCGAAGGAAGCGTTCGAGTATTACCGGGAGAGACATCGCTACATGCTCTCAATGTAGCTGACGGTTGAGTTGTATGCTCGACGAGGGCGGCGGCGTGCATGGGCGGTGCCGCCCTCGTTTTGTGTTGGGGCGCTTCGGGCGCTGTGCTACGCTGGCGCCGAGCAGCCTACGGAGGACGAGCGGAACCCGATGAAGCGTTCGTGGACCAAGTACAGCGTGACGTTTCTCGGCGTGTTCCTCCTCATCATTCTTGTCGGCCGACTGTGGCCCAGAGTGCTGCCGGAAGAGGCGGCTGGTGCCGAGGAACCCGGGCCTCTTTCCCTCGAGCTCGTCGAGATACTTCTTGTGTTGCTCGGTGTGCACTGCGTCGCGCTGTTCGTGGCGACGCCCTCGTGGCGCCGGCGGGCATTGTACGTGACGCATGTCCCGTGGTCGGCGGCCGGCGCGGCGGCGCTTTTCGGGGCAATCATCGTCAGCACCGTCGTGGTGACCGAGGTGGCGGGGCTCTTCATAGACGTCGAGGAGTCTGTGACGTTCAAGTACCTTGCGGGAGCGGGCGTCGCGCTTGTCGTGCTGCCGTCGTTTGCCGTTGTCCTGCGCGAGCAAGGGGCCGACGCGTGGCGCGCGCTCGGGTTCGCTCGGCATCGGTTCTGGCGCCACGTGGCCGTCGGCGTTGTCGCCTATTTCGCCTTCAGCTTCGCGGCCATGCCCGTACTGCAGCCGATCGTGGCTGCGGTTCTGCGGTGGCTCGGGCAGGCGGTGAAAGGGCACGAGGGTTTCGATGACTACCGTGCGACCAAATCCCTCGGAGAGCACATCGCCATCCTGGGTGCGATCACCCTGGCCGCCCCGTTGCTCGAGGAGATCATCTTCCGGGGCGTGCTGTTTCAGACGATCAAACGCTACGCGGGCTCAGCGGTGGCCGTGGTGGCGTCGGCCGGGATTTTTGCCGCACTTCATGGGACGCTTTTCGTGATCGTGAACATCTTTTTCCTCGGCCTACTCTTCGGGTATCTTTTCGACAGGACGGGCAGTATCGTGCCGGGGATCGTGCTGCACTTTTTGTTTAACGCGACGGCGGCGGTCGCGCTGCTGTTTGGAGGCTAGGAGCGGCGCAAGCATATGGCGATTCGGACGCTCGAGTGGCGCGACGGCGCCCTGTGGCTCATTGACCAGACGCGGTTGCCGATGAAGCACGTCGAGCTTGAGTGCCGCACGCCCGAGGCGGTGCGCGACGCGATCAAGCGGCTCGTCGTGCGCGGCGCGCCGGCGATCGGCGTGGCGGCGGCCTACGGCGTAGCGCTCGGCGCAGAACGCTCGCGCGCAAGGGCGCGCGCCCGGCTCCTCGCCGACGTGGACAAAGCGGCCGAGTGCCTGGCCACGGCGCGCCCCACCGCGGCCAACCTTTTCTGGGCGCTCGACCGGATGCGGCGCGTGGCCCAGTCGTTCGCGGGCGAGGACGTCGGTGCGCTCCGGCGGCGGCTGCTCGAGGAGGCGCACGCGATCCTCGAGGAGGATCGGGCGACCTGCCGCCGGATCGGCGCGCACGGGATGACGCTCATCGAGGACGGCCAGACGGTGCTCACGCACTGCAACGCGGGCGGCCTCGCCACGGCCGAGTACGGCACGGCGCTCGCGGCGGTCTTCGCCGCGCACGAGGCGGGCAAACGGGTCGCCGTCTATGCCGACGAGACCCGGCCGCTGCTCCAGGGAGCGCGCCTGACGACGTGGGAGCTCCAGCAGGCGGGGATCGAGGTCACCCTCATTTGCGACAGCATGGCCGCCGAAGTGATGCGCGAGGGCCGCGTGGACCTGGTGCTCACGGGCGCCGACCGGATCGCCGCCAACGGTGATGCGGCGAACAAGATCGGCACGTACGGTCTCGCCGTCCTGGCGAAGGCGCACGGCATTCCGCTCTATATCGCCGCGCCGAAGTCCACGTTCGACATGAGCCTCGCGACCGGCGAGGCGATCCCGATCGAGGAGCGTGACCCCTCCGAGGTGACCTGCCCCTTCGGTTTTCGGACGGCGCCCGAGGGGATCAAGGTGTACAATCCAGCGTTTGACGTGACGCCGCACGAGCTCATCGCGGCGTTTGTCACCGAGGACGGGATCATCCGGCCGCCGTTCGACGTGAATCTGCGGGTCCTGTTCTCGACGGGCGAATAGGATGTTTTGACTATGGCGGACAAGCGCGTGAGCGATCTCGGCGAGTTCGGGCTCATCGCCCGGCTGCGCGAGGAGGTGGCGACGTCCGCTCGCACCGTCGAGGGGATCGGCGACGACGCCGCGGTGATCGAGGGGCCCGAGGCGGGACGGCTGCTCCTCTTTGCGTGCGACACGATCGTCGAGGGCGTACATTTTTTACCGGACGACTCCCCCAACAAGGTCGGGCACAAGGCACTTGCGTGCAACCTGAGCGACGTCGCCGCGATGGGGGGCGTGCCGCGTGCGGCGACGCTCTCGCTCGGCTGTGCGCCGGAGACGCCTGTCGAGGTCATTGACGGCCTCTGGGCCGGCATGCGCGCGCTCGCCCAGGAGTTCGGCGTGGACCTCGTCGGCGGCGATACGCACCGCTCGACGTGCGGGCTTGTGCTTTCGGTGGCGATCCTCGGCGAGGTCGAGCGGGAGCTGTGCGTGTATCGCAGGGGCGCAAAGCCGGGCGACTTCATTGCGGTTACCGGCATGCTCGGCGGCTCGCGTGCGGGCCGGCACCTCACGTTCACGCCGCGGGTGCGCGAGGGGCGGTGGCTTGCCGAGCGCAAGCTCGTGAGCGCGATGATTGACCTGAGCGACGGGCTCGCGAGCGACCTCCGCTGCGTGTGCGAGGCGAGCGGCGTCGGCGCCGAGCTCCAGGCATCCAGGATACCCGTCTCCGACGAGGCGAAAACCGCCGCCGCGGTGACCACGGCTCGCACGGCGCTCGAGCACGCGCTGTTCGACGGCGAGGACTTCGAGCTTCTCGTGACGGTGTCGCCCGGCCTGCTCGACGAGGCAGCGACCGATTTTCTCGAAAGTTTCGGTGAACGGCTGCACGTGCTTGGCCGGATCACCGCCGAACAAGAGATCATCCTCATTCACGACGATGGCACGGCACAGGAGCTCAGCGCGGGTGGCTTTGACCACTTTGGATGAACCGACGCGCGTCGAGACCGGGAGCGCCGAGGCGACGATCGAGCTTGGCCGGTCGGTGGGCGAGCTGTTGCGGCCGGGCGAGGTCGTTGGGCTCTTTGGCGAGCTCGGCTCGGGCAAGACGACGTTTATCAAGGGATGCGCGCTCGGGCTCGGGCTGGCGGACGCGCGCGTGGTGACGAGCCCGACGTTTACGCTCATGAATATCTATCACGGGCGCTGCCCGGTGTATCATTTCGACCTGTACCGGATTCACTTGCCCGAGGAGCTTGCGGCGATCGGGCACGCCGATTTCTTCGGCGGCCAAGGGGTGTGCCTCATCGAGTGGGCCGAGCGGGCGGGGCCGCTGCTGCCGGCGGGGGCGCTCCGGGTCACCTGCACGACGCTCGGGCCGGAGCGTCGGCGGATCGAGATCACGCGCGCAGAAAAGGGAACGCGATGACGGACGCCGACGAGACGAAGGGCCCGCAGCCCGAGCCGCAGAAGGTTACGTGCGCCAAGTGCGGGAAGCTCGTGGACGCCGGAGAGGTCACGACGGCGCGCGGCCGGCCGTATTGTCCCGACTGCGTGGACGCTGCGCTCGCCATCGAGAGCGTTCTGCCGTTCCGGGGGAAGTATGACAAACGCGCCATCAAGGCGACCGTGCGCGGGTGCGGCCTGCTCGTGCTCGTGGTTCTGTCCGGCTTGATTTTCATGTTGCTGTGGATGTACCTGCGGCTCAACGCGCAGATCGAGTGCAAGGCGCGCATGGGTACGCTGTATGAGAAGATGGCTTCTTACGCCGAAGCGCACGACGCCTACCTGCCCGAGAACAACGACCTCCGGCCGCTGTACGAGGAGAAGTACACGGCGGATTTTCGTCTGTTCGTCTGCCCGGGGACGGAGAACACCGTGACAACGGTCGATCACCTCAAGGATGACGCGGTGGCGCCCGAGGGCGAGGGGATGAGCTACTTTTACCAGGGCGGCCACCGTTTCGCTGAGGAGTCGGGTGATGAGGCGCTGCCGCTTTTCTGGGACCAGGGCGCAGCCAACCACAGAGGCCAAGGCGTGAACATCATCTTCAAGGACGGCCACCACGAGTGGGCCGAGGCGCCGCCCGAGCTGCGGCCGTCTGAGGAAGCCGGCACGCCTCCAGCGGCGCATTGACCGCGGCGCGCCGTGCACGTAGTATGGGAGGCGGCAGCTAGGCGTGTCGGCCTCGGTGGGCCTGGAGCATCGGAGGAGACAGTTGAAGATCTACCAAAAGCAATGGATCGAGACGGTCGGCGACTTCATCGGTCTGTGGGACCGTTTCGATGCGCTCTACCTTCAGGGGATCGCGCCCGACGAGGTGACCGACGAGAAGGAAGACGCGTTCCTCGAGTTCCAGGGCGCGATCGTCGAGCAGCTCGTGAAAGTGGAGCCGGTTGACCACGAGCGGTTCGGCGTGCGCGACTTGGTGATGGCGGTCCTTCACGACGCGTTGAGCCTGCGCCACCTTGCCCGCCAGTCCGAGTTCCAGCAGCGCCGCCTGCACGGGCGATGGACCGAGGCGTCCGAAGCGTTGTCGAAGCTGCGGCACTTCTGCGAGACGTACTCGCCGAAGTTCGACAAGGCGAGCCGGCTCGTGCGGGTGCGCCGGGCGAATCCGTTCTGGGACCCCGCGGCCGGCGCATTCCGGGCCACGCTCACGAAGATCGCGCTCGGGCCGGTGACGTTCTTTGCCGGGCTGCGGCCCGGCCCCGATAAGAAGATGAACATGTTTTTATTCAAGAGCGTGATCACCCCGTCGCTTTTCGTCTTTCTGGTGCTGGCGATCGCGCACCTCGAGACCGTGCAGCAGATGGCGTACAACTTCACGCTCACGACGGGCGTTCTGCTCGAGAAGGAAGGGGTCGTCCCGAAGCTCGTGATCCACTTCTTCGCGCTGCTCGGCGTGGGGATCCTCGCGCTCGTCACAAGCGGCGTGCTCATGCTGCTGGTGTGGCTGCACGCGGGGACGCTTCACGTGGCCTCGAAGCTCCTCGGCGGCACGGAGGACCTGCGCATGACGCGCAAGATCGTGGTCTACGGCTGGGCGCCGCTCGTCGCGCTCGTGACCGCGCCGTACGCGATCGTGCTGCAGATCATCGGCGTGAACAAGGCGCAAAAGGTGTCGCCCGTGCTCGCGGTCCTCGCTTGGCTCGTCGGCACGGCGCTTCTCGTGGCGCTGGTCATCGGGATTCTCTTTGCCGCCTATCGCGTCACCGGCCAGATTCCGTACGTCGAGGTCACCGCGGTCGGGGCGAAAACCTACGAGCGCGATTCGGCCCAGCCGGATCGTGCCCGTCCGGTCGGGCAAGTTGATTCCGGCAAGCGGCTCGGGTACCGCGGCAAGGTGAAGGCGACGGTGCGGAAAGAGACCGTGAGGTTCTATCGTGTCGGCCTCGGCGGCAAAGAAGTCTTGCTGCGCGAGGAGGACGGCGTGGTCAAGGAGTACAGTTTCTCGCGGCTCGTGCCGTACGTGGCGGCAGTGACGCGCGACAAAGTCCTGCATGTGGTCCAGCGCCTCAGCCGCGAGATCGGTGCCGAGGCGCAGTAAGCGCGGCGTGTGCCGGCCGCGGCGTGTTCCGGGCCGGTTCCTTTCGAGACGAGGGGGTGTTCCTGTCGGCGGAAAAGGATGGAGAGGCGCCCTGTGAGCGATTCCCCCAAAGAGCGGTTGGGTCAAGCCCCCCGGTGGAAGCGCCTTTACATCGTTCTCTGTCTCGTTCTTTTTCTCCCGGTGGTCTTCTTCGCGTTTTCCAGGCCGTACGAGTTGGGCTATGACTTCTGGGAGACGGCGGCCACGGTTCGGGAGCTTGCCGCGCGCCCGTTTCATCCGACCAATCCGATCCTGGCCTTGCCCGAGCGGGACGCGGGGCGGTTCGTGCCCTACACGGTTTTCTGGGGGCTGTTCAAGCGGCTGACCGGGCTTGGCATTTTCCCGACCATGGCCCTGGCGGCCGCAGCGAATTACTGGCTTTTCGTTTTTGGTCTCTACCGGTTCGTTTCGAGGCAATTCAAGAGTGAGTCGCTCCCGTCGTTCCTGCTGGTGACGATGCTCCTGGTGTGGGGGAAGGGGTATCAGTATGCCAGCGCGTACCACCTCGAGATGTTCCTGGTGACATCGCCGTACGTCGGCTTCTTCTGTTTTGGGCTGAGCCTGCTCGCGCTTTCCTACCTCACGGCCTACTGCGACAACGGCGCCTGGCGAAACCTGGTGCTCTACGCGGTGTTCTCCATCATCGGGTTCGTCACGCACGCCCCGGCAGGGGTCTTTTGCTACGTCACCGCGGGCGCAGTCCTTCTTGCTCGGGGCAACGTGCGGCGACTCGTGCTCATGCAAGGGGTGCCGCTCCTCGCCCTTGGCGCGTGTCTGGTCTGGCCGTACTTCAGTTTTCTCGATTTATTCTTCAGCGCGACGACCAAGGGAACCTTCCCGGCGTTCTTCACGAAAAGACAGGTTCGGGCGTTGGGTCCTGCCCTTGTGGGGATCCCGATCGTCGCGTACGACGCCGTGAGGCGGCGGCATCTTTTCGTTTGCCTTGGGTTTCTCTTCTGCCTCGCCATTTACCTTGTCGCCATCGTCGGCCGGATCGCCTTTGTGGCGCGGTTCATCATTTTCATCGGCTTCTTTCTACAGGTGGGGATCGCGCTCTTCATGGATCGGAGCTTCGTGGGGAGCGCCGCGGGGGTTCGTCGCCGGCTCGGCTGGCAGCGTGGCGTGGCGCTCGTCGTGGCCGTGGGCCTCCTCATCCCGTCCGTCTATTTCCGTTGGGTCGAGATGGACAGGCACGTCGAGCGTGTCGTCGGGGGCAAGTACGGCGTTCATCGGTACCTGAGCCCGGCGCGAAACCTGTTCTTCCTGGCGCGGCACGTCTCCTATGGCGACGTGGTGATCACAGATCCTCGGGAGGGATGGCCCGTGCCGGCGATTTCGGGTGCGAGGGTTGTCGCGCCTCTGTATTTCATGGCGTTGTTCTCGGGGAGCTACGAGGCGCGGCGAACCGACGTCCGCGAGTTCTTCGAGGGCGATCTTTCTCTCGAGGCGCGCGAGGCGATCGTGGATAAGTATGGCGTGACGCATATCCTGGTGAATCTCAGGCGGCAGAAGCGATGGGATGAGTCGTTTCGGCGCGATCTCGACGCGCTCGGCATCGAGATAGGCCGAGACGGCCCGATGGTTCTCTACGAGGTCGCCGCGGGCGATTGATCGGCCCCCGAGTGGCCTAGCCCTGGCTCCGACTCAAGCTTTCGGCGGGCATGCCGATATATAAGGCGGGATAAGTTTCGCCTTGAGGTATGCCTGTGAGCTCTGGGATCAAGGGTTCCGAAAGCGAACCGCCTCTTCCGTCGGACGGCCAGACGACGCACGATGCGGCGGCGATCAGCGCGGCGATCGCCGCCGGCCGCAAGACACTCAGCATGCTTTCCGGCAGCGAGCGTGTGGCCGTGCTGTGCGCCTTGGCGTCGGAGATCGGCTTGCGTCTTACGCGTCAGCCTCCGCAGGGGGTGATCGGTCCTGAGGAAGCGTGTCCGCCGGGCAGCGCTGGGTGGAGCGAGGCGTTCGAGGCGCAGGTGGGCTTGTCGGACACTCTGCTCGATGCGGCGCTGCGGCTCGATCGGGCTGTCGAGCACAAGTCGCGTCGGCTGAAGGCGAGCGAGGCCCGCTACGAGCTGTTCTTTGAGCGGGTCAAGGAAGGGGTTTTTGCGTGCGACCGCCTGGGCCGCTTCCTCGAGGTGAACCCTGCCGTGCTCGAGCTCACCGGGTACCGTTCGAAGGAAGCGTTGATGACCGAGCGTACGTTCAGCCGGCTCTTCGCGGATCCTGGTTCGTGGAAGGCATTTTCCGCCCAACTCCGTGCCCGACAGTGCGTGCACGATGCCGAGTGTGAACTCATGCGGCGCGACGGAAGCCGCGTGCACGTCCTCGTCACCGCGATGCTCGTGCACGGCAGCGACGGCCGCGCGGTCGGCTTTGAGGGCATCTGGCGCGACATGACCGAGCAGCGCCGCCTCGAGGAGCGCATGACGGAGGCGGAACGGCTCGAGGCCGTCAACCGGATGGTGCTCACCTGCAGCCACGAGATGAACCAGCCGTTGACTGTGCTGAGCGACTACGCGCAGCGCTTGCTCGAACGCTGTGAGGCCGAGGGGAGCGACCCCGAGGCGGCCCGGGTCATGAGCGAGCAGGCAATGAAGCTCGCCGGGGTGATCGCCAAGCTCGGGCAGATCCGCGAGCCGCGGAACAAACCCTCCGTCAAGGGCATCGGGATGCTCGGCCTCGATGCGTCCACCCGGAGCGACCACCCCACCTCCTGACGGGCCATTTTGCCTGCCTTTTTCCCTGTCCAGGTGTGACAGCGCTCAAACTTTGTGAATCTGCGCCGATGATTATGAAGGCGGGAAGACACCTGCGCCGAGCTATATCAGGGAGTCCCGGTGTGAGCTGGCCAGAGGAAAAGTCCGTCAGTGGGGAGGTCGCCCAGGCCACGGGCGAAAAGGCGGCTGCGTGCAATTGCCGCAAGGTGCTCGACGTGCTCACCGCGTGCCGCGAAGCGTTCGGCGATCTATCGGACGACGAGCGCCTCGCGGTCGTCTGCACACTGGCCTCGGAGCTGGGTGTCAGCGTGGCGCAGGAACTTCCGCATGAGGCCGCCGGCTCCGGGGAAATGCCCGCCCCGGAGAACCTTGGCTGGGCCAAGGAGTTCGTAACCCAGGTCGTTCTGTCCGATGCCCTGCTGGGCGTGGCCGTGCAGCTCGACGAGTCGAAACGCGAGATTGACGACATCGTGGAACGGCTCGATCACGCGACCGAAGACAAGTCCGGGGAGTCAGGTTGAGGACGCGGCCTTGGGTGTCTTTGTGTCGTCGAAGTTCGGCTCGACCCCGGCCCGGTCAATGTTCTCGTCCGCAAACCTACCCGTGACCGCTACATGCTTGCCGCGCGTGCCCGAGGAGGACGTTTCTTACACTCGAGCGCGAAGCATGCCTGCCGACGAGCGAAATGGACATGATGTATCCCTTGCGAAGTTCATCTGCCCTGCTGTCCAGTAGTTGCTTCCCCGACTTGACCCTGTTCTCTTGCTCCCCGCCAGTGATGAATACTGCCATCCCAAGGGCCCGAAACAAGCTTGTAGCTCTCTGGATCAAAGCAATACGCTCGGCTTTGTCCCTCTTCCAGGCCGTAGTAGATCAACACAAGCTTCGACGCGAGGTCCGGCCACTCTACGCCTGCATCTTCATCTGGTTCCAGCCATACGAGTTCCCCATCTCTCAGCACGCCGCGCAAACCACCTTTCCCTTCAGTCTCACTGGTGATCAGTACCTCGTCAGGGGAACCAAGAAGGCGAACCACCTCGGTGAGGCTCATGCCCGGTTCAAGGTTGTTGCCGAGCTCCTGCGCGCGTGTATGCAAGTCCGAGTATGCCCGGTGAGTTCCTCGGCGAGCTACGAGGAGTTCAACCAGTACCCCCTCCTTGCCGTCAATCAAGGCGCAGACGACGACTTCTCCTGCTGTCCACAGGAGAGCCTTGCCGGTTCGCGGTGCCCTGAACCTCCTGAACACCGTCAGGTCTGTACTTTCCCTTGTGGGCGGTCCCATCCTTGAACGCACCTCCGCCTCAGGCATGCCGTAGTACAAGTCCCTTTCCCAATAGGGGAGGTCACGCCCGGCGAGGTCGTGTAATGCCTCCCATTCTGCCTCCCTCTCATCGAGGAAGATTTCGATGGGAATCTCTTCCCACACCCGGCGATGATGGCACCCCGGCAATAGAACGGTGGCGCACGCACCTGTGCCTACAGCGAGGAGTAGCGTCAGGATCAACTTCCACATGTTATCCTCCTTCCGCGCGAGCCTCACTCGCTCGCCAAAGTATAGCACTGCCCTGTGGGGAAATCAAGAAATAAGCATGGTATTCACCGATTCCCGAACACGCTATGTGAGGAAGATGGGTTAGTTGGGGGCGGGCGGAGGCGGCGCGGTCGGCGCGCTGTGGTTCTGCGATTGGAGGAACTCGGCGGCGAAGGCGCGGTACGATTGCGCGCCGGCCGAGAGCGGGTCGTAGTCAGCGACCGGCTTGCCGAAACCGGGGGCCTCGCTCAGCCGGACGTTTCGCGGGATGACCGTCTCGTACACCTTCTCCCCAAAGTAGCTCCGCACCTCGTTGGCGACCTGGCGGCTCAGGTTGGTGCGGGCGTCGGCCATGGTGAGCAGGAAGCCCTCGAGGACGAGGCGCGAGTTGACCTTTTTGTGGACGAGGTTCAGCGTCTTGATGAGCTGGCTGAGGCCCTCGAGTGCGTAGTACTCGCACTGGACGGGGATGAGCACGCTCGAGGCCGCGCACAGGGCGTTGACCGTCAACAGGCTCAGCGCCGGCGGGCAGTCAATGAAGGTGAAGTCGTAGGCCGCGTCGAGCCGGGCCAGCGTGTCGCGTAACGCCGTGTAGCGGCCGGGCCTGGCGGCGAACTCAACCTCCGCGCCCGCGAGATCGGGCGTCGAGCCGACGAGCCAGAGGTTCTGGAAGCCGCTCTCGAGGACGCAGTCGTTGACGTCCATCTCGCCGGTGAGCGCCCGGTAGACGTTGTGCTCGGCGGCCGCCTCCTTCTTGCCGAGGCCGCTCGTGGCGTTCGCCTGGGCGTCGAAGTCAACGAGGAGCACGCGCCGCCCCTCGCGCCCGAGGCACGCGGCTACGTTGATCGCGGTCGTGGTCTTGCCCACGCCCCCTTTCTGGTTGGCGATCGCGACGATCTTGCCGCTCGGCGAGTCGGCCATCGCACCCTCCTGGTGCCTCAACGCCCTCCACAAGAAGATACCAGAGCACGGCGCGTCCTGGAAGGGAAAACGGCGTCGGGCGCTTTCAACGATCCGACGGCCTGAGCAGGACGAGGGCCGCGACGCCCAAGACGATGAGCACGGCGCCGAGCGCCCGCTTCCACCCGACGCGCTCCTTGAGGAAGAGGGCGCCCACCGCGGTGCTGATGACGATGCCGACGTTCCGGCCGGCGGTGATGTAGGTGACGTTGCCGAGCCGCAACGCGAGCATGATGAGGAGGTAACCGAACGTGCTGCCGAAGCCGACGATGAAGATGCCGCGCTTGTTCACAGGCCATTCGTTGAACGCGCGCTTGCGGCGGCTCCGGCTCACAACGATCCACGCCGACATGCTGAGCGCCAGAAAGCAGTGCATGATGAAGAGGTACTCGAGCGGGTTTGGCGTTGGCGTGAGCGTCATCGCGCGTCGGTCAACGAGGTGGTAGCCGGCGATCATGCAGCCCGTCGCCAGGGCGAGAGCGACGCCCCTGAGCGAGTGCCCCGGGTTGGCGGCGGTTCTTACGGAGAAGCTGACGCTCGTCACGCCCGCCACGACGATGAGGACCGCAAGGCCGTGCCACGTCGTCACGGCGTCGCTCAAAAGAAGGCCGCCCAGGGCGAGGGTCACGAGCGGCGCGACGCCTCGGCTGAGCGGATAGACGACGGAGAGGTCGGCCCGGTCGTAGGCGCTGAAGAGCAAAATGATGTAGATCGCCTCAAAGAATCCCGAGAGCGCGGCCCATCCGACGACCTCGCCGTAGAGCGGCCCCGGCTGGACCAGCCGAAAGGCCACGAAAACCGGCACGAGGATGGCGGTGCTCGCGAGCGGCGTCAGCCACGCAAACGACACCTTGTCCCGGCTCGTCTTGACGAACGTGTTCCACGAGACGTGCACCGCCGCGGAGAAGAAGACGAGTATGAAAACAGTCAGCGTCACGCTTGCTTATCCATCGGTTCTTCAGATCCTGGCCGCAGGATACTCGGCAGCCGCATGTGCAACCAGCGGAAAGGCTCTTGTTTGCCGCATTGGCTGCCCAGCCTCGTGGCAGCTCCGTATCAGCGGCTTCCGCGGTCCGAGAGGCGCCGAAGTGATAGTCGGCCCCATACGTGCATACTGAAAAAATTTCTGTTGACAAAGCAGCTCATATTTGATAAAGGGGCAGCAAGCTCCTCGTTTTGGAGCGGGGTAGCTTGCCAAGGGGGATTTGCATCTATTGGTGCGGGTTGGTGATGCTGCTGCATCACGCCGCCTCTTCCTATGAGGCAAAGTGCCTGTGACGCCTCGGCGGAACCGAATCCTCAGAGGCCATGTTGACGAAAGGTTCTCTGGGAAGGTCCACAAGAGATAAGGGGGAGCGTTATGAGAACGGTTGCTCTGGTTGCCGTGATCCTGATGGTCGGACTGCCGTGTTTGGCTGATTCCGTAAGCCTGCCCTTCTATGACGGCTTCGAGACCTACGACGTGGACAACTCGCCTCCAGAACCGGACCCGCCTTGGGATCGTTACTATAACGCCAACTCGATTGTCGTGGACACACAGGCGTTTGCCGGTGAGCAGTCGTACATGCTGCGCGGCGCGTCCGGTTTCTCAGACTCAGCGGCGGTGGGAGTGACCTACCCGGACACGTTTACTTATCAGGTCGCCTGTCGCGTCGAGAGCGGTTCCGCGGGAGCCGGTCAGTTCCAATTCTCGGGCGCAATGGTCTACGCGCGAAATGTCGTATGGTTTTGGGCGGACGACGACTACATCTCCTTCGAGAGCGTAACGGGTGGCGGCCAGGTGATTGTGTCTGACTGCGATCTCGATACGTGGTACTTCGCGTCGGTGACAATCAGCGGGTTCTTGGGATCCTCCGCCACGGCAGACGTGATCGTTTATGACGACCAGTTCAACGTTCTCGGCAGCGAGTACGGCCTCGTGGCCGACACCGTTGCTGTGGCTGAACAGCAGCAGTTTGTGCTTCATACGAGGTCGGCCGTGGCCACCACCGCCTACTTCGACAATGTAGCCGTCATACCAGAGCCAGCGATCCTGCTCGTGCTGGTGACGGGCGGGGCAATTGCGATACTTGGTCGGCGCAGGTAAGACCCGCCGCTTGGCAGCTGCGGCGGGCCCCTTTTGGCAAGCTCAAGACAAGCGGGAGGCCCCGCTCTACATCGCTGACGCGAGCTGCCACGCGCTCTGGTTATGCGGTCCACGCGATTGCCCGCCTTAGCCCGGGTCCTTGAGGATGGCGCCGGTGCCGGCGGAGGTGGCCTGGGCGCGGTAGCGGCGGAGCCAGGAGCTGGGGAGCTCGCGGAGCTTGGGCGCAAAAGCCGCGCGGCGCCTGGCGAGCTCGGCGTCGTCGAGTTTCACGTCGAGGCGGCGCTTGGGGATGTCGAGCGCGATGAGGTCGCCGTCCTTGAGGAGGCCGATGGGGCCGCCGGCTGCGGCCTCGGGGCTCACGTGGCCGACGCAGGCGCCTCGGGTGCCGCCGCTGAAACGGCCGTCGGTGATGAGCGCGACCTTGTTGCCGAGACCCTGGCCCATGATGTAGCTGGTGGGGGCGAGCATCTCCTGCATGCCGGGGCCGCCGCGCGGGCCTTCGTAACGGATGACGACGACGTCGCCCGCCTTCACCTTGCCGCCCAGAATGCCCTCGCACGCTTCCTCCTGGCCCTCGAATATGACGGCGGGGCCCTCGAACGTCTCCATGCCGGGCGCGACGGCCGCCGTTTTGAGCACGGCGCCTTCGGGCGCGAGGTTGCCGCGGAGGATGGCGAGGCCGCCGGTCTCGGAGTAGGGGTTCTGGGTGGTGCGGATGATGTCGAAGTGGTCCCCGGTCGGCTCGTAGCGCTTGCCGGCGTCGCACTCGCGGTTGCGGACGCTGTGGCCGCGGATGTTTTGGCCGATCGTCTCGCCGGTCACGGTGATGGATTCCTCGTGGAGGAGGCCGGGCACGCCGGTGAGAATCTCCCACAGGATCGCCATGATGCCGCCGGCGCCGTGGAGGTCCTCGATGTGGTAGCCGCTCGCGGGGCTGATCCGGCAGATGTTGGGCGTGCGCTCGTTGAGCTCGTTGATGCGCTCGAGGTCGTAGGCGACGCCGGCCTCGTGCGCGACGGCCAAAAGATGGAGCACGGTGTTCGTTGAGCCGCCCATCGCCATGTCGAGGATAAACGCATTGTCGAGCGAGTCGCGGGTGACGACGTCGCGCGGCGTGATGCCCTTCTTGAGGAGCTCCATGACCTGGAAGGCCGCCTGGCGGTAGAGGCGCTTGCGCTCCTGGTTCGTGGCGAGGATGGTGCCGTTCAATGGCAGCGCCATGCCGAGCGCCTCGCAGGCGCAGTTCATCGAGTTGGCGGTGAACATCCCCGAGCAGGAGCCGGCGCCGGGGCAGCCGGTGTTCTCGAGCTCGGCGAGTTCCTCGGCGGTGATCGTGCCGGCCTTGTAGGCGCCGACGCCCTCGAAGATGCTGATGAGGTCAGTCACCCGCCCGTCGCGGGTGCGGCCGGCGGCCATCGGGCCGCCGCTGACGAAGACGGTGGGGATGTTCGAGCGCATGGCGCCCATAAGCATGCCGGGGATGATCTTGTCGCAGTTCGGGATGCAGATGAGGGCGTCGAATTGGTGCGACTCGACGACGGTCTCGACGCAGTCGGCGATGAGCTCGCGCGACGGCAGCGAGTACTTCATGCCGAAGTGGCCCATGATGATGCCGTCGCAGAGCGCGATGGTGTTAAAGAGCATCGGCACGCCGCCGGCGTCGCGCACGCACTGCCTGACGTATTCGCCCACGGCGTTGAGGTGGACGTGGCCCGGCACGATGTCGGTGTAGCTGTTGGCGATGCCGATGAACGGCTTGTGCATGTCGTCGTCGGTGACGCCGGTGGCCTTAAGCAGCGCCCGGTGCGGCGCGCGCTCAAAGCCTTTTTTGGTGGTGTCGGATCGCATGATGTGCAGCCTCCCTGCGTGCAGTGAAGTGCGTTGATGATACGCGGGTCCAAGAGCGAATGCCACCGATTTTGGCGGCGACGTAGGCGTCACTTCTCGAGGGCGTGGCGCACCTTGGCGATGAAGGTGTCGAGTTCGAAGGGCTTGTGGATGAAGCCCGCGAGCGCTTCGCCGTCGAAGCCGCCCGTGGCGTCGGGCTCGCCGTAGCCGCTGGTGAGGATGACGGGGACGTTCGGATTGATTTGACGGAGTTCCCTAAAAACTTCCTGGCCGCTCATCTTGGGCATCGTCATGTCGAGCAGCACGGCGATGATCTCGTCGGCGTGCTCGCGAAACACCTCCAGGCCGCTGCGTCCCTCGGCCGCGGTCAGCACGGTGAAGCCGGCATGGGTGAGGATCTTCGCCATGACGTCGCGGACAAAGAGCTCGTCGTCCACGACGAGGATGGTCCCGCTGCCCCGCCAGGCCTCGGGCGCAGTGAGTTCCGGTGCGGGCGCCTCGGCAAGCTGGGCGGCGCGAGGCAGCAGCACCCGGAACGTGGTGCCCTCGCCGGGTGCGGTGGTGACCTCGATCGTGCCGCCGTGGGCGCGCACGATCCCCTGGACGGCGGCGAGCCCGAGGCCGCGCCCGGTGAATTTCTTGGTGAAGAAGGGGTCGAAGATTCTGGCACGGGTCTCCTCGTCCATGCCGGAGCCGGTGTCGGCGACCTCGAGGAAGACGTATTCGCACGCGGGCAGATCGTACTCTTCCAGGGTTTCCACGCGGGGCGCCTCGTCGGCGCTCGCGATACCGGTGCGGAGGGTGATCACGCCGATCGCGTCGCCGATGGCTTCCGAAGCGTTCGTAATGAGGTTCATGATGACCTGCTGGATCTGGGAGGCGTCGCCCATGACGGCGAGCGGCTCGGCGGCGAGGTGGCACGCGAGGGAAACCTTTTTCGAGATCGAGACCTTGAGCAGGTGGCCCATTTCCTTGACGAGCTCGTTGAGATTGATGGCGCGGATCTCGAGCGGGCCCTTGCCCGTGTAGGCGAGCAGTTGCTTGGTGAGTTCGGAGGCTCGCAGGCCGGCCTTCTTGGCTTCCTCGATGGGCTCTTGGGCGGACGAGCCCGGCGAGAGGCCGGCCAGAGCGAGATCCGTATTGCCGATGATGCCCGCAAGCAGGTTGTTGAAGTCATGCGCGATGCCGCCGGCCAAAACGCCGAGGCTCTCGAGCTTTTGCGCTTCCTGGATCTGTGCTTCAAGCTTGCGCCGCTCTTGTTCGGCGCGGCTGGTTTCTAGTGCGCTGACGATGATCCCGCCGGCGACTTTCAGGAGGGCAATGTCTTCTTGGGCCCATGTTTTTTCGGTGCGGACCGAGTCGAACCCAAGGAAGCCGGCGAGACGGCCGCGAGCGATGAGCGGGACAACGACGAGAGACTGGATGTCCTGGGCCTGGATGATCTCTTTCTCGGCGCTCGCTTCCGCGGGCAGATCGGCGACGCGGGGGATGTGAATGGTCTCGAAGCGCTGGAGCTTCCCTATCCACCACGGGACAAGATCGGTGGGCATGTTTTGCAAGCTGGCGATCTGCCGTTCGATCCCTTCGGCGCACCACTCGTGGGTGTTGCTCATGGTGGCGCCGTCGTCCGAGAGGAGAAAGACATAGCTCCGGTCCACGCCGGCGCATTGGCCGAGTGCCCGGAGCGCGAAATCAATACCTGTGGTGACTTCTGTGGGCGCAAGACCGACAAAGCGCGCCGAGATGGAGGCAACCACCTGTTCGACCTTGAGCCGGCGCTGGAGCGCCTCCTCGGCCCGCTTGCGCTCGGTGATGTCGATGAGCGAGCCGACGCGTTTTTTGGTGCCTGGGATGAAGTGGACTGTTGCGAGAACGTGTTTTGGCTCGCCTGATTTGGCCACGAAATCAAACTCGAAACTGGTTGGCGCTTCGGCACCGCTCATTCGCGCGTCGTCGTATTGCTTCAGCCGCTCCATGTCCTTTGGGGCGATGACATTGAATATGCTCATGCCGTTCAGTTCTTCTTCGGAATAGCCGCTCAATGCCTCGTAGCTTTTGTTGGCGAAAGAAAGAGTCCCATCTTGCTCAACGATGGACATTGCGGTGCCCGTGTTCTCGAGTATTAAGCGGTACTTCTCCTCGCTTTCGTGCAGCGCTTCCTCGGTTTTTTTACGTTCGGTGACGTCCCAATCGACGCCGGTCCAGCGGATGGGGGCACCGTCGTTGTCCTTCTGGATCTTGCCGCGGCTATGGATCCAGCGGATGCTGCCGTCCTTGTGGCGGATGCGGTATTCGACTTCGTGAAGAGGCTTGCGGCCCTCAAAGTGATCCCGGGCGCTTGCTTTTAATCGTGGCAGGTCCTCTGGGAGGACCCGTTCGTCCCAGGCTTCGAGGGAATTCGGGAATTCGTCGTCCTTGTACCCGATAAAGCCCTTGAGACGTGGAGAAAAGTACGCCTGCCTGACAGGCGATTCGCCCGGTTCGCCCCACCTAATTTCAAGGTCCCAAAGACCGGCATTGGAGCCGGCGATAGCGAGCCCGAGCCGCTCCTCGCTCTCACGCAGCGCCTCCTCGGTGCGCTTGCGCCCGGTGATGTCCTCGACCGTGCCGTCGAAGTATTGGATGCTTCCGTCCGGAGCGCGCGTGGCGTGAGCCGAGATGTTGACCCAGACCGGCGTGCCGTCTTTTTTCTCGAGATAAAGCTCGATGCCGCTGACGTTGCCCTGGGCAAGAATCGAGTCAGAAAGCGCAGCCCGGTTAGCCGGGTCGCCGTAGAAGTCAGCCGCGGGCAAACCGATGATCTCGTCAGGTGACTCACGCCCGCTTATTCGAGCGAGGGCGGGGTTCGCCGCGATCAGCTTGCCGCCGGGGTCGGGCGTGCTGCGGAACACACCAATCGGCACGTTATTGACGAGCGTGCGGTATTGTTCCTCGACCTGCCGCAGCGCCTCTTCGCCGCGTTTGCGCTCGGTGGTGTCGTGGAAGAGGCCGATGACGAGGTCGCGGCCGCCAAGGGCAAAGGCAGCGGCGCTGATGGAGACGGGGACGATGGCCCCGTCCTTCCTGATGACCTCGCCGTCGTAGTCGGCGGCGTGGCCCTTCGCAACGTGGTCGGCGAATTTTTGGCGGTATTGGTCGGCCGTGCCGGGAGGATGAAGCTCAGTCTGGTGCAGGCCGATGATTTCGTCGCGCGGCCGGCCGAGGAGCACCTCGGCTTGCCGGTTGGCGTCGAGCAGGCGCCCCGTGTTCGCGTCGGCGAGGAAGGCGGCGTCGTTGAGGTTTTCGAAGAGGTGGCGGTACTTCTCTTCGCCCGCCCGCGGCGTTGCCTCGGCGTCGGTGGGCTCAGGGCCGTTGGGGGAGGTGTCGGATCGCATAGCACGCACCCTCCCGCTCAGGACGAATGCTTATCATCGTGTGCAAGCGGAACCAAAACGTCCGCACGAGACACAGAACTCTACTCGATTCGTGCGCCGCCTACGGCTTCAGACGGACTCGGGTGGCGTTGGCGGCTCGTCTATGTGAATGCCGCTTCGGTCGCGGTGTGCCAGGGAGTGGAGGAGGGGGTCCTCCTCGGGCCCCGTGTCACCGGACGGGGTTTCGGACTCGCGCGGCTTGGGTGTCTCCTCGGCCGTTTCCGGTGCGGTCTCTTCGGGCGTAGGCCCGACTCCAGCGGCTTTTCTCCGGCGGCGTTGGCGGCCCCCCTCGATCATCGAGCCGATCAGGGCGATAAGGAATACGATGGCGAAGAGGGCGCTGAGGCCCGCCGGGATGAGGTACACGTCATGCACGATCTGCGGCTCGTTGATCTTGTACCAGACGGCGATGCCGATCACGGCGGCGTTCTGGAGCAGGCCCACAAGGAGCAGGGCGCGGTTGCGCACCATGTCGTAGGCCGCGTAGAGATAGCCGATGCCGAAGACAATGAGGAAGAGGCACGGGATCTGGATCGTTGGGGCGTGCACGGGTGTGTAGATCGCGATGCCGAAGAGCTTGAAGATCTGGCTGTACAGGAAGAAAAAGAGTGCGCCGACGACGATGTTGTAGAGGGCCATGACGAGAACCGCGGTGCGTTCGAAGGATCGCTTGGCCATGGTTCGCTCCTTTCCCGCCCAAGTATGCGCTGTCTCGCGTGGCCCAGTTTAGCGCGCTGCGGCGCGCGACGCAAGCGCTTTCTGCCGAGTGAGGGCAATAGGGCCGCAGGCCTCAGGCGCCGACCGGGCTGTCGGTTCGCGAGCCGGCGATCTCCTCGGCGATCAGCTCGTAGGCAAGGAGCGCCTCGGGCGGCTCGTCCTCGAGGAGCGGGTTTGCCTCGTTCGAGAAGAGGTTCTGGAAGATGTCGGACTTCTGGATGGTGGCGCGGAAGACGAGCCGCTCGGGGAAGTGCGCCCAGACCTGCGAGGCGATGCGCTCGCTCGTGTCGTCCCAGAGGTCGAACATCGTGAGCAACAACCCGCGGATGCGCAGCTTCGGGTTGATGGCGCGCTTGATCGAGCGGATCGTCCGGAGCAGCCCCGGCAGGATCCGGAGCGCCAGCGGCTGGCACTGCAGGGGCAGGAGGACGCTGTCGGCCCGGAAAAGGGCGAACTTGGTGCTCGTGGCGCTCCCCGACGGGGTGTCGGCCAGGATGTAGTCGTAGCGCCCCTTGAGCTTCTCGAGCATCTCGGCGAAGGTGCGCTTCGTGCTGCCAAGCCCGAGGGTGGCTTCGATCAGTGTCGGGCTGGCGGCGTACTCGCCGAAGGGGATCACGTCGAGCCGCTCGAACCGAGTGCGCCTGGTGGCGGCCTCGAGGCTCATGCGGTGGGTGAGCACCTCGTAGGTGCCGGAGGCGCGTGCGGCCTTCGAAAGGCCGGTGCCGATGGCGAGGCCGTTCTGGAGGTCGAGATCGAGCAGGAGCGTGCGGTGGCCGGCGCGCGCGAGGAACCAGCCGATGCAGAGCGCCGTGGTGGTCTTGCCGACGCCCCCTTTCTGGCTGACGATGCTGATCATCTCGCTCATCGGGCAGCTATCCCTGCTCGATGAACCGGCGGAAGAGGGTGCCGACCGAGTTGGGCTCGATCCGGATCCGCGACGGTGGCGAGTGTTTGACGACGGGTTTGAAGAGTTCGCCGATGGACGGCCGGCCCGGCCCGGCCGGCACATGGCTCTCGACGGCGGCGGGACGAGCCTCTTCGGCCGCCGCCGGCGCCGCCGCCGCGGGCTTGGCGGGGAGCTCAAACTCGTCGGCGAAGGCTTCCTCGGCCGGGGGTTCCTCGACGAGGCGTTCAGTTTCCTCGGCGGCGAGCTCGTTGAAGACCTCGGCGGCGTCGAGCGCTTCCTCGAAAGCCTCGTCCTCGAAGAAGGGCATGTTGTCCTGTGTGGAGCGGTCGGCCATCGAACGACTCCGTCAGTTCTGCGCCTTGGGTGGCGTTTTTTCGTACTCTTTGGCCTCGAGGAGGGCGAGGATTTCCTCGGTGCCCTTGCCGCCGCCGAGCCAGGCGCGCACCGGAGCGACGATCTTCTCGTCCGCGAGCACAAAGACGCACGGCTCCCGGGGCTCGTCGAAGCCGGCGATCTGCGCCGCGTCGAGCGTGACGCCGATGAGCTCGCTGAAAAACCCGGCGAGAAACCCGGCGAAAAAGTCGGCGTAGCGGCGGTCCTTGCTCGAGACCATCTCGTGGAAGGCCGAGTTGCTCACGTGGACGACGACGACCTCGAAGCGCTCCTCGATGGCGAAGGTGCCCCAGCCGCCGCGCACGAGCTGGTCGTTGAAGCGCTCCTTGAACTCGTCGAGGCCCATGTTGCGCATGTGGTAGAGGACGGCGTCGCCCTCCTCCGCCTCCGCGGCGAACTCGGCGAAGCGCTGCCGGCCCCAGGCGTGGCCGGCGCCGTACATGACCTCGCCGACTGCGTCGCCGAGGCGATCGCGCACGGCGTCGGCGAGCGCGAGGAGGGTCTCGGCGGTCAGGATGAGCACGCGGGCATCGTGCGTGGTGCGGATTTCGCCCGTGGCGGCGTTTGAGCTCAGGAAGGAGTCGAAATCAATGCCTCCCGAGCCCGTGGCTCGCAGAGTCCTGGACATGGGCGTGGCTCCCGGCTGGATGGTTGTTGTGCGGGTCAAGGCTATGCAGGGGCGCTTCGGGCTGTCAAGCTACTTTTTGCCCGAGCGCTTGAGGGCGGCCAGAAGGCTCTCCTTGAGCCGGTCGAGCGCGTCGGCGAGCCGGCCGAGCTCGCCGCGCCCGCGTGGGCGGAAGGTGACGCGCATGTCGCCGAGGCTCAGACGGGTGGCGTCGGCCACGAGCGTCCCGAGCGGGCCGATGATCACCATGATGAGGCCGAACGCGACGGCGACGGCGCCCGCGGCGATCACCACGGCGATCACAGTCATCCTAACAATGAGGTCGCGCGTCCGCTCGTCCACGGCGGCCTTGCGCAGCCCGAGGTGGAGGGTGTAGGCGGGCTTGGTCGCGGTCGCCTCGGTGACGTCCAGCACGGTTTCGTCGCCGATGCGGACCGGGCGCCCCTCGGGCGGCGCCGGGTCCGCGCTGTTGACAAGCGCCAGAAGCGCCTCGGAACGTTCGGGCCCGCTCGAGAGGAGGCCGTCGCCTTTAAGCGCGCCGTCCCGGAAGCAGATGTAGGCGACCTCGTCGTGCTGGGCGACGAGCGCGGCCATGAGCTTCTCGACGTCGGCGCGGTCGCGGTCAATGAGGTAGTCGGTGCAGCGCTGCTTGAGCGTCGCCATGGGGCCTGCGCGGAGACGCTCGATCTCGTCGGCGCGGACGAAGCGCCGGACGGCGTCGCGCGTCAGGGCCAGGAAGAGGGCCACGACGCCGACGACGATCACCGCGACCATCGCGACGAGTTTCCACCGGAGCGTCGCGCGCATCTCATCTGTCCGGCCGGCGTGTGCCATCATTCCTGTTCCTGAAGGGGTTGGAGCACCTGGAGCGCGGCGGCCTGGAACTCGACGCGGCGGCGCTCGCTGTGGATTTTCCAGCTCAGCTTCTCGACAAGCTCGGGAAGTTTATTGGGGGGGAACGCCTCGGGAAGCATGCCGTCGGCGGCGAGCATTTCGTCCACGAGCACGTGGGCCATGGGGCCGATCGCGCGGGCGTACGCGGCGCGGATTTTTTCGAGGACGCGGTCGGCGCTCATGAGGCGGCCTCCCCACAGATCATGTTGATCCAGCACCGTTCCCGCTCGGAGGCGGCGGTCTGCCGCAGCCAGTTGGGGCCGGTATCGGGGCGCTGGGTGAAGTAGCGACGGAGGCGCCGATCCTCGGCGAGTCGGCTGCGCAGGATGTTTGCGCGCATCCTGAGCGTTGGCAGATCGAGCCCCTCGCCGCCGACCGCCACGAGCGAGCCGCCGCCGAGCCGCCACGCCAGCAGCCAACCGTTGCGGCAGTGGAAGGTGAGCGGCTCGCCCTCGGACACCTCGGGGCCGAGTAACTCACGCAGCAGAGCGATGCAGCGGCGCACCGCCTCGGTCGAGCGGTGCAGCGACGCCTCCGTGGCGCCGAGGCGCGAGGCGCGTGTGAGCGGCGTGCCCTCGGCGTCGAGGAACATGGCGTCGGTCAAGCCCGGCACGGCGGCGATCGGCTCGAGCGCTTCGGCCAGGGCATCGCCACCGCCGCGGGAAAGGAGTTTTTTTGGAAAAGCGCTCATGGGCCCCCCACTTTTTCGGTCTGTGGCTGCGGGGCGCTCGACTTGAGCTTGGCGCGGATCGTCTCGATGAGGCCCTGGATGGGGCGGACGTCGGCCGCGCGTCCGACGGCGAGCCCGACGAGGAACTGGTCGCAGTCGAAGACGAACTCCTTCTCCTCGCCGCGGGCGTAGGCGACGTGGTCGAGCGGGCCGAGGTGGAGCGCGTCGCCGAGCGCCGCTCCCTGGGTGGTGAGGAAGACGTTCAGGGCGTAGGCGCGCTCGGCGTCCGTGGCGCCCTGCTCATGGACGACGGCGCCGTCCTTGGCGACGACGAGCACACGGGCGATGCCGGGGATATGCTCGAGGTGGTCGGCGAGGTCTCGGGCGAGGTGGTCCTTGAGCCGGCGCGCCTCGTCGTAGACGCGCATCCCCTCGAAGACGAGCCCCTTCCACGGCTCGGCGATCGTCCGCTCGGGCGGCGCGATGTCGGAGGTGACCCGGAACTCGCCTTCGGCGAGGCGCAGGATGTGGTAGAGCGCCTCGGTGCCCTTGAGGTGGCCGCAGCGCGCGTGGACGATCTCGCCGCCCTGGAAGAAGACCATGGCGTCGCCCGCGCGCGTCTTGATGATGACCTGCGCGGTGCTCTTCTCGACGCAGTTGAGCTCGATGATGTTGGTGATGCTCAGATCTTTGAGGTTGCCAACGAGCCCCATGCGTGTGCGGCGCTCCTGTGCCGAATGTATTGCGGGTCGCGCGTCGGGCTAGGCCGGCGGAAAGGGCGCGTCGGTCTCCGTGTCGGCGAGGTCCTTGAGCACGCGGATACCGCGCCGGCGCTGGTGCCGGACCTCTTCGAACAGGCGCGCGAGCTCCTCCTCGGTGTCCTTGGAGTAGAGACGGATGATGCCGATGGTGGTCCGGTCGTCGAAGATGGCCATGAGCAACGTGTCGCCGTCAATGAGCGAGACGTGGATGTGTTCTCGGCGGCCCTGGTGGAAGAGCACGCTGAACTCGGGCTCGCCGATGAGGCGAGCGATCTCGTGGGTCGAGGCGAAGGCGCCGGCGGCGAGCGCCGAGAGCGAGGCGGTGTTCATCGAGTCGGTCACCCCGCGCACGGCGATGAGGTGGCCGCCCTTGTCAATGACGAGCACGCACTTCGCGTCGGTTTCCCTTAGAAAACCGTCGAGCATGGCGTTGATGCGCTCGACGTCTTTTTCGAACAGGACCAGGTCGCAGCCGGCCACGGGTGAGTCTCCTTCTGTGGGCGATCGCTCGTGCTACGTCGCGTCCTACGCAGAGTAGCATCGGCGGTGGTGCTCGTGCTACGTCGCGTACTACGCAGAGTAGCATCGGGCCGCTACGGGCGCGAGCGAGCCTCCATTTCCTGGTTGAGCTTGTGCAGCACGAGTTTCGAGATCCGGTTCAGGGTGTCGAAGACGCCGCGGCCCTCGGTGGCGACGGACTCGAACGAGGCAACGCGCGTGGCGCGCCGGTTGAGCAGGTATTCCATGTACTCGACGGAGGCGATCGCGGTCAGGTCGCGCTTGTTGTACTGGAGCACGTAGGGAATCTCGTCGAGCGAGTAGTCGTACTCGGCAAGGTTCTCCCCGAGGTTGCGGAAGCTTTCGATGTTTTCGCTCATTTTGTCCCACTGCGAGTCGGCGACGAAGACGACGCCGTCCACGCCGCGCAATACGAGCTTGCGGGTCGCATTGTAGTGCACCTGCCCGGGCACGGTGTAGAGCTGGAACTTCGTGGTAAAGCCGCGGATCTGGATGGCCTCGACGGGCAGGAAGTCGAAAAAGAGCGTGCGGTCCTGGTCGGTGGCGAGGCTGACGAGGTCGCCCTTGTTCGCCTGAGGGATGGACCGGTGCACGTACTGGAGGTTCGTCGTCTTGCCGCCCATGCCGGGGCCGTAGTAGACGATCTTGAAGTAGATTTCTTTCGAGGCGTAGTTGATGGCGGACATGGTTTCCCTCTTTTCGTGACGTTCCGGCCCTCGCCGCCGACCGTGTGAAGCGCGCCGGGGGCGAAGGCGGACTCGTGCTGCGTCTTGTGCTACGTAGCGAAGCTACTTCGCAGAGTAGCAAGCGTACTACGTAGAGTAGCATCAGAGCGCTTCTGCGATTCTCCCTTGGTGTTTGCGGATGGCGTGACGCACCCAGCCGAGGTTCGCCTCGTTGTCCACTGCGGTCACGAGCAGGCATCCCTCGGCGAGCCTGGTCACGAGCAGCCAGCCCGCGTCGTACTGAATCATGATCTGGGCCGCGGCGCCGAATTCGAGCGCGTCGCCGGCGGCCTGGGTCGCCTGCAGGATCGAGGTGATCGTGGCGCTGGCGATCTCACCACCTTCCTCGAGCTCGGACGAGTTCTCGATGAGGAACCCGTCGGTCGAAACGATGCAGGCAAAGCGCATCCCCGTGCCGCTGACGATGTCGTCGAGGATGGTGCCCAGTTCAGTCATGGTGTGCACGCGCCTCCTCCTTGTGGCTGTTTCTGGAGTTGGGGGGTCGGCGGCGCCTCGGGGCTCGCGGCCTCGAAGGCGCGGAGAACGACCCGCTTGATCCCGGAAAACGCGAAGGGCTTGTCGATGTATTCGAACGCGCCGAGCGCGCCCGCGCGCTCGCGAAGCTCGTCGGTCCCGTAGGCGGAGGTGATGATGACGCGGGCGCCGGGCTGGGCGGCGCGCACGCGCTCGAGCAAATCGAGTCCGCTCATGCCGGGCAGGACGATGTCAGTGATGATGGCGCCGAACGGCCGCCCGGCAAGCTGCTCGATGGCCTCCTCGGCCGAGGCGGCGGTGACGACCTCGTAGTCCTCGGGCTCCTTGAGGAAGCACTGGGCGAGGAAATGCGAGAGCGTCTTCTCGTCCTCGACGATCAGGATGCGCCGGACCTGCTGGGATGACATAGGTGCTTCCTTCGACACGATGCCGTCATAAACGAAGCAAGAGACATACCAATACTACTCTGCGTAGTACGCTACGTAGCACGAATTGTTGGTCGCTCGGGGGGTTGCCGCCGAGCCTTTTGAGTGCTGTATCTTGCTGGCGCGGAGCGCATTATTGCATCAGCCAACCGGCCGGCTCATTTCCGGCCGGGCCGGAGTCCTTGAAGGTCGTCCGCGAGTTCGCCGGCCTGGGTGGGGTAACAATGCCACTCTTCGAGGTGATAGTCGGTGATCGGGAGAAACTCCACGATGAGGCGCGAGCGTTTGAGCAGCTTGTCCACGGCGCCGGCGTCCTCGTTTTTCAGCCGTTCGATCACATCCGGGTGGGCGCAGACTTTGAACTCCCCCTCGGCGCGCATGGCCGCGAGCTTGCGGAGCGCGCGCTGGACCTCGATGCTTACGGTCTCGAGCAGTTTGACCCGGCCGGTGCCGCGGCAGTAGGGGCATTCGCCGAAGTGTTCCTCGCCGAGGCTTTCCTTGTCGCGCTCGCGTGTCATCTCGACGAGGCCGAGCCGGGAAATCGGGAGTATGGTGGATTTGGCCTTGTCGTTGGCGAGTGCGGCCTGGAGCGTTGAGAAGACGAGGCGCTGGTTGGCGCGCGAGCGCATGTCAATGAAGTCAATGACGATCAGCCCGCCCATGTTGCGCAGCTTGAGCTGGTGGGCGACTTCCCGGGCGGCCTCGAGGTTGGTCTCGAGGATGGTCTCCTCGGCGTCCCCCTTGCCGAGGTGGCGCCCGGTGTTGACGTCAATGGCGACCATCGCCTCGGTGCGCTCGATCACGACGGAGCCGCCGCACTTGAGCCAGACCCGTCGCCGGTAGGCCTTCTCGATCTCCTTTTCGAGCCCGAAGGCCTCGAAGATCGGCGTGCGCGCGGTGTAGAGCGAGACCTTCATGCTGTTGTGCCCCGAGGCGGCGACGAAACTCTTGATGGCGCGGTACTCGCGGCGCGAGTCCACGACGATGCGCTCGACCCCCTCGGCGAGCGCGTCGCGCACGACGCGGGTAAGCAGGTCGGACTCGCTGTGGATGGCGGCGGGTTTCTTGGTGCTGCGGTAGCGTTTCTCAATCTCGCTCCAGAGGCTCACGAGCATCTTGAGGTCGCGCGTGCACTCGCGATCCGTGCGGGCCTGGGCGTAGGTGCGCATGATGAGGCCCATGCCCTTGGGGACGGCCAGCGTCTCGGCGATCTCGCGCAGGCGGTCGCGTTCTTTTTGTTCCGTGATGCGCCGCGAGATGCCGAGCCGCGGCGTGACGGGCAGGAGCACGAGGTGTCGGCCGGGGAGGCTGATGTTCGTCGAGAGCCGGGGGCCTTTGGTCCCGATGGATTCCTTGACGACCTGGACGAGGACGAGGTCGTCCGGCTTGAGGATTTCCTCGATGAGGCGGCGTTGTTTTCGCGAGCCCCGGGGGGCGCGCCGCACCTCGAGGTCTTCGAGCTCCTCGCCGGCGAGTTCTTCGATCGGGGCGCCCTCGCCGGTGATGTCGGAGATGTGCAGGAAGCCGTTTTTGCGCAGCCCGATGTTGATGAACGCGGCCTGGATCCCCGGCATGACCTTGGCGACTTTGCCTCGGTAGATGTTGCCGGTGATCCGCTTGTTGGCGCTTCGCTCGAAGTAGTATTCCTCGAGCACGCCGTTGGCGAGCACGGCCACCCGCTTCTCGGTGAGCTCGACGTTGATGATGATTTCTTTTGCCATAACGAACTGTCCGCGGCCGGAAACGGCGTGAATACACTTTTGCCTATCATACGCCGGTTCCGGGCTTGGACGCAATTATGAACCGACGGGCCCCTACCCGTGAGGGGGCAGCGAGCCCGCCGGAAGCGCGTTCGCGCACTCCTTTTTCGCTCAGGCGCGCGCGTGGGTCGCCTGAGGCCGTCTAATGCGCCGTTTCCGTAAAGATCGCCCCGTCGCTCGGGGAGGGCCGGGCGCTCGCGAGCCCGCGGTCGGCGTCCTCGCGGATGATGGTGCTCGCGCTGCCGGCGCCTTCGCTTGTGACCAGCGTCGGGGTGATGAAGATGAGCAGGTCGGTTACGACCGTCTCGCTGCTCTTGTGCTTGAAGAGGTTGCCGACGATCGGGATGCGGCTCAGCAGCGGCACGCGCGTGACGTTGACGACGTCGTCGGTGCTGAAAAGGCCGCCGATAATCAGCGTCTCAGAGCTCTTGACGATGACGCGGGTGGCCGCCTTCCGACTGTCAATGACTGGGATCGCTACCTCGGAGCCGCTGATGACGAAGACCTGGCTGCCGTACTCGGAGCTCAGCTCGGGCTTGACGTCGAGCGTGATGTAGTCGTCCTCGTTGACCTGCGGGGTGATCTCCAATGTGATGCCGACCGGCACGAAATCGAAGTCGCTGATCTCGTATGAGCCGGTCTCTTCGTTGTAGGTGTAGTTGGGGATCGGGATGTCGCGCGTCACCGAGATCGTCGCCGTGCGGTTGTCCACCGTGGTCACCTTCGGCTGCGACAGCAGCTCGGTGTTGTCCTCGCGAAGCAGCGCGCTCAGCACGACGTTGAAGTCGGTCGCCGAGAGGATAAGCGTCTTCGTCGTGGTCTTGGCGACTTCCTCGAGCGGGATCGTCAACTCGGGGTCACCCGTGATGTCGTTACCGGTCATCGTCGAGACGTATTCGCCCTGGTTCGGCGTGAGCCGCTGGCTGAAGGCCTGGTTGGTGTAGGTCACCTGGCGGTCGGTGCGCACTTTTTCGTGCCTGTAGTCGCGCTTGATGTCGCTCGCGCCGATTGTGTAGTTCTCGAGCGAGCTCCACTTGAAGCCGACGTCGCTGGCGTCCGTCGAGGTTTTCTCGAGCAATTGGACCTCGATCTGCACCTGGGGGATGCGGCGGTCGAGCTTGGTGATGACCTTCTCGACGATGGGGAACTGCGACGGCACGTCCGAGACGATGAGCTGGTTGCTGTCGGATTCGAACTGGACCGTGCCCCGCTTGCTCAGCAGGGGCTTGATGATCGTGGCGGCCGTCTCGGCACTGCCGTAGCTCAGGCTGTAGATCTCGGTCCGGAGCGGCTCGAGCGCGACCTCGTCCTCGGTGAGTACGGTATAGATGCCGTTCTCGTCCACGGTGAGCACGTAGCCGTGCGTCTCGAGCGCCTTGCGGAGCCCGACCTCCCAGGGGACGTCCCGAAGCGTGATGTTCATCGGACCGTCCACCTGCGGCGAGAGCACGATGTTGATGCCGAGCCGTTCGGCGAACCAATTGCAGAAGTCGCGCACGTTAGCGTCCCTGAGGGCGAAGTTGACCTTCCCTTCTTCGAGGGCGATCGCCTCGGGTTCCTCATCGAACTCGTCGCCGAGGAGGCTTTCGTCGCCGACTTCGTCGGCGAGCGTCGCCTCTCCGGGCGGGGTGTCGCTCTCGGTCTCGATGGCTTGGGCCGTTGGCGCGGCCAGCGCGACGAGGGCGAGGCCGAGCAGCCAAGTAAACAGCCGGTTCGCGCAGCGCATGGGTGGTCCCTCCTTGCGTGTGTCGTGTTTTATTCGTGTGGGATTTCTTCGACCTGTTTGACCTGTCCGACCCGGTCGCCGGAGGCGTACAGGGTCAGCTTGTAGTGCGTTTGCGTCGGCTCGTGGCAAAGGATGAGCACGTGGCTCGAGTGCTTGACGAGCCGTATCTTTTCCTTGAAGAACGGGAGATATTCCCCGGCCTCGATGAGTTCCGCGGAGGCGTCCTGGGTCGGCCTGATCAGCGCCGCGCCGCCGAGCGTGCCGTTGTAGCGTATGTTCGCGAGCTGCTCGCGCATCGGGGCGTTCGGATCCACGACGGCGTGGAACCCGGGCGGGCTAAAGGGGTTTCGCTTCTCGGGCCTGAACGTGTCCTCGGACGCGCTTGTCCAGGGCTCGTCGGAGCCGTCCTTGAAGCCGATGAGCCTCAGCTCGATCTGGGCGTCAATGAGCCCGTCCGGTTCGTCCGGGCTGTGGGCGCGGATCTCGAAGTCGCTCACCCGCACGCCGGGGTTGGTGGTCTCGAGGACCTGGATGAGCCGAACGAGTTCGTAGAAGTCGCACGCCAGCAGCGTGAACCGGTTCGACAACTCGTAGTGCCGGCCGGACTCGAGCGGTTGGATCTGTTCGAGGTCTTGCTGGAAGCGGAAGTCGAAGCCGTGGGTGTGCCGCAGCTCCTCGAACGAGCTCGTGAGCCGGCCGGCGAAGAGCCCGTGGTAGAGTTGCTCTTCGAGCGTGGCGGTGCGGGCCTCGATGGCCTCGGTGCGGTGGACGGTGTCGAGGTTTTTCTTGATGACGCGTTGCTGTTCGGTGAGCTCGTCGGCGTATTTCTTGACGTTTTTTTTGTAAGTGCTGGCGCGGCCGAGGTTTGGTTTGATCATGCCCATGTAGGCGACGACGGCGATGATCAGGCCCACGAGCGCCACGAGCACGAGTGTCTGGGTCTGTTGTTTCGAGTAAGTCATTGGGCGGCGCCCTCGGCGGTCCCGTCAATGAGTTCGTCTTTGAACGGCCGGAAGAGGCACGAGATGGCGAAGCTTGTGCGGTCGTCCGGCAGGAGGTTCTTTTCGGGGATGACCGCCTCGAAGATCTCGGTGAAGGTGGCCGATTCTTTGAGGCCGTCGGCAAAGCGCATCTCGAGGCTGTTCGGGCCGCTGTAGGTGCCGCGGATGACGAGCTTCGTTGGGTGGCTCGTGCGGCGGCCGCCCTCGAGCTCGAGCGTCGTGATGAGGACGCTCTCGGGGCAGCGCAAGCTGATCACACGCAGGACCTCGGCCCAGCGGACCCGGCCGTCGAGCCGCGAGGCAAGCACGCCGTAGCGCTCAGCCAGGGCGGGGAACTCTTCCATGGTGCGTTCGGCCTGGGTGGCCTGCGATTTGGCGACCTTGAGGTCGTGTTCGAGCTGCCGGCTCTTGCGTTCGCTCGCGCCGACCTGGACACCGGAGGCGACGATCAGTATTCCCATCAGGAGCGTGAGCACGCCGAGCCCGAGGGGAAACGCCTTCGGCACCGGCGCGAGCACCGGTTCCCGTTTCGCACTCGAACGGGTGCGCGGGCGCAGTTCGCTCGGCAACAAGTTGATCTCGATCATGACCCCTCCACGGAACGGGCCGCCAGCCCCACGGCCACATCAAGCGCGGGCGCCACGGACCGCAGTTGCTCGTCGCTGGGGAAGTCGGTGGTGTCAATGCCCTCGAGCGGCGTCCATTCCGGGGTCGGCACCCCGAGGGCTTGGCTGAGGAACTTATGAAGGCCTGTGAGCATCGAGCTGCCGCCGCTGATGTAGAGCTCGGCCACGGCGCGGTTCGCCAGCCCCTCGAAGTAGTCGAAGGAGGTTCGCACCTGGCGTGCGATGCTGTTAAGGACCATCCCAAGATGGGGCTCCACCAAGGGATCGCCGAAGACCTTGAGTCGTTCGGCTTCCGCGAGCTCGACGCCGAGGCCGCGGGCGATGGCGAGGCTCAGGCCCTCGCCGCCGATCTCGATGCAGCGGGTGAAGGTGGGGATGCCTTGGTGGAGGATGCTCACCGTGCTTTGCTTGGCGCCGATGTTGAGGAGCGCGATTGGCTTCTCTTGGCTGCGGCCCGCCGGCAGCGTGAAGGCGTTGATCGTCGCCAGCGGGTCGGCATCAATGCAGGCGGCAGACAACCCGGCGGCCTTGAGGATGTTGAGGAGGCGTCCGCAGGCGGTCTTCTGGGCGGCCACGAGCATGACGTCCATTTTGCCGTCGCCGTTGGTCGGGGGCTTGAGGATCGCGCAGTCGAGCTCGACCTCCTTGACGTCGAAGGGGATGTGCTGGCCCGCTTCGTAGCGGAGCGCGGAACGCAGCTCCTCGAGCTCCATCTGGGGCATGCGGATGTAGCGGACCACCACGGCGTTGCCGGAGATCGAGGCCCGCACCCGCTTCTCCTGCGGGCAGACTTCCGAGACGGCCTTGCGCACGGCCTCGCCGATGGTGCTCTCGGGGAGCGAGGCGGCCAGGTCCGGCAAGGCGGTGATGTTGTAGCCCTTGAGCTGATAGCTCTTCCTGGCGGGGTCCCCATCGAGGGCTGCGACTTTGATCGTCCGGTTACCGATGTCGAGGCCGACCGCCGGGCGTCTCTTTTTGAAAGTCAGATTTGATACTGGGAAGAATCGGCCCAGCGTGCGGGAAAAAACATCGCTTTTTTGGCGAAGCCACTGCGTCATGGCGCTCTCCTGCCACGGCTGTCCACGAGGGCCTGCCAGCGACGGGCATCAAACGTATGCATATCCGTCTCGCCGGCCGCTCGGAGATGGCGGTTGCAGGGTCGCAGGTGCAAGAAGTATGCCAGAGAGTAGGGGTCTGGGCGGCTTGTGGCGGGACAGCCGGCGCGCCGGGGGTGCGCGCTCGCCTCTAGTCGCCGTCTCCGTCCCAGTCGAGCGAGTGCTCGGCCGGCTCGACGGTGCAGCGGATACCGTCAATGCCTTTGGCGTCGTAGGTCAGCACGTAATCGTCGTAGTCCTCGACACCGCTGACCGGGCACTCGAACGCGTTCATGCCTCTGATGTATTCGTTGTCCATGAGCGTGTTGCGGAGTGTCACACCGTTGCCGCCGCCGTCGAAGGACGTGCCGATATCGAGCTCGTAGGTGGAGGCGGCGCTGATGACCAGCCGCTGGTTCTCGAGACAGGTGTTGCGCTGCACCTGGGTGCGGGCCTTGGCGAAATGAGGAATGGCGATGGCCGTCAGGAGGCCGATGATGGCGACGACAACCATGATCTCAATCAGGGTGAATCCGCGATGTCCTCTCATTGGTGCCCCCCGGATTGTTTTGAAGTCCCGATGTGGTTCACTTTTCTTTATGTGTTCGGCTCGGTGGGGCCGGAAACCAAACGAGGGGACGGTTGAAGCCGTCCCCTCGATGCTTGCTCTCGTGGCTTAGGCGGCTAGATCATGCCCCTTCCTCAGCCGCGGCCTCGCGCAGCACGTGGCCGTCCACGGTGCACGCGGGGTCGGTGGACATGTTGCCGATGGTGTACGTGCCGCCCGCAGGGCAATCAAGAGTGGAATAGCCGCCCTTGATGTAGTCGTCAAGGTCAGCGGCGACCGGCGTATCGGTGGACGTCTTCTTCTCTTCGATCGCCCACTGCTGCTTGGCCGAGTCAATCTGGCGCAGGTTCTCGATGCAGGCGTTCTTCTGGGACGTCTCGCGAGCCTTGATGAAGTTCGGGATGGCGATCGCGGCGAGCAGGCCGATAATCGCGACCACGATCATGATCTCGACGAGCGTGAAACCCTTCTTGTTCATCACTGAATCTCCCTTCGAAGTTGTAGGGTGTTCCATTCTCCTTCGCGACCAGGATGAGCAACCGGTGTGCCAATGGCGCGCCTGGGTGCGGCGCCGCGACGAGAACCTGCTCGGAATGAGCGAGTTACGAAATGCACATTCCCCCGGCGCCGCCACCGGGCACCCGGAACCTTCTTCCGTGTAAGAAGGAAGTGCCGGAACTTTCTCAAAGATGAGAAGCGCGGCGGGCGCTTCGCGCTTGCGTTTCGAGGCGCGGGAGTGGTATATGACCACGCCCCGTTCACGCGATCTCTTCATGCCGCGGTGCAGCGCCTTATGAGGATTGATATCCTGACATTGTTCCCGGAGATGTTCGCCGGGCCGCTCAGCGAGAGCATGATCAAGCGCGCCCGTGAGCGGGGCCTTGTGAACCTGAGGCTCCACGACATCCGCGACTTTGCGCACGATAGGCACCGCACGGCCGACGACCGGCCGTTCGGCGGCGGCCCCGGCATGGTGCTCAAGCCGGAGCCGATCTTCGAGTGCTTCGAGACGGTCGTTCCCGAGGGGACGCCTCTCATATATATGACGCCCCAGGGGCGGCCGTTCACGCAGGCGAAGGCCGTCGAGCTCGCCGGGCGGGGGTCGTTCGCGTTGCTCTGCGGCCACTACGAGGGCGTGGACGAGCGGGTCCGCGAGGCGCTGGTCGCCGAGGAGATCAGCATCGGCGACTACGTGCTCACGGGGGGCGAGCTGCCGGCGATGGTGCTGGTGGACGCGGTGGTGAGGCTGGTGCCGGGCGTGCTCGGCGACGAGGAGTCGGCCCGGCAGGAGTCGTTCTCCCAAAAGATCCTGGACTGCCCGCACTACACGCGCCCCGAGTCTTTTCGGGGGCGGCGGGTCCCAGAGGTCTTGCTCAGCGGCAACCACGGCGAGATCGCCCGCTGGCGACGCGAGCAGGCCGAGAAACGTACCCGCGAGCGACGTCCGGACTTGACGAATGGGGATTTATAGGTAGAGTACACCCTTTCATACTTGCACACACCAAGGGAAGCAGCGGAAAGTAGGCGCCATGAACCCGATCAAGGCCATCGAGAAAGAGCAGCTCCGCACGGACCTGCCGAAGTTTAGGATCGGCGACACCATCAAGGTCTGGATCAAGATCGTCGAGGGGGAGCGCGAGCGGAGCCAGCCGTTCACGGGCACGGTGATCGCGCGCAAGGGTTCGGGCACCTCGCAGTCGGTGACCTTGCGCCGCGTCATCTACGGCGAGGGGGTCGAGCGGGTGATCCCGCTCCACTCGCCGCACCTCGACAAGATCGAGGTCCTGCGCGAGGGCAAGGCGCGCCGCGCCAAGCTCTACTACCTGCGCCGCAAGGTCGGCAAGGCCGCCCGCGTCAAGGCCAAGGGCCGCAGCTAGCCGCAGCGGTGCGGCGACCTCAGTTCGCTGTCGCGTCGGCTCAACCGTGCATTTTCCCGCAGCCTTCCTGAGGCGTTCCGTGTTCCCTATTGCCAGCTTGGCTTGCCTCCCTATACTGGGGGCATGGACGCGGCGGGGATTCCGGCGAAAGAGGTCAAGCGGCTCGAGGTGATGCTTGAGTGCGAGCGCGCGGCGTGGTCGAGCGGGCGGAAGCTCGTCGCCGGCGTGGACGAGGCGGGCCGGGGGCCGCTCGCCGGGCCGGTGGTGGCCGCGGCGGTCATCCTGCCCCGCAAAAGACTCATTCCGGGCCTCAACGACTCAAAGAAGCTCGCCGCCGACGTGCGTGAGCGGCTCTTCGATCTGCTGCAGGCCGATCCCGAGGTGTGCGTCGGCGTCGGCGCAGCGTCGGTCGAGGAGATCGAGGCGCTCAACATCCTGGGGGCGACGCGCCGGGCGATGACCGCCGCCATCGAGGCGCTGCCGGTGCGGCCGGACTTCCTGCTCGTGGACGGCATGTTCATCAAGGGGATGACGATCCCGCACCGGAAGGTGGTCCGGGGCGACGTGCTGAGCGCGTCCATTGCCGCGGCCTCGATCGCCGCCAAAGTCACGCGCGACCGGATGATGCGCGAGCTCGACGCGCAGTACGGCGCGTACGGTTTTGCGCGTCACAAGGGCTACGGCACGAGACTGCACCTGGAGATGCTCGCGCGGCACGGGCCGTGCCCGGCGCACCGCAGAAGCTTCGCACCGGTCAGAGAACTGCTCGAGGAAGGAGAACCGCTGTGGACGACAAGCTCGAAGTGATGTTCGCGATGCAGAAGGAGCTCAACCGGCGCATCGGCCAGGACACGGACGCGATGACGGAGGACGAGCGCGTCGAGTGGGTGCTCAACTATGCGCGCGCGCTCGGCCAGGAGCTCGCCGAGCTCGTGGACAGCGTGCCGTGGAAGTGGTGGGCTAAGTACCAGCAGTTCGACCAACAAAACGTCAAGGTCGAGGTCGTTGACATCTTCCATTTCTTGATTTCGCTTGCCCAGGCGGTGGGCCTCACCGCCGACGAGGTCTTCGAGGCCTACATGAAGAAGAATAAGATCAACTTCGCCCGCCAGGACACCGGCTACACCGTCAAGGACGAGACCGATAACAAGGACATTTGACAGAGTTTCTTGAAAGCTGTTCCACGACGGAAACTTGCCGTGAGCCTTACGAATGCCGATACGATCGCTGCGATTGCGACGCCCGCCGGGCCGGGGGCGCTGGGGATTGTCCGGCTGAGTGGGCCGGAGGCGTGCGCGATCGCCGGGCGCGTGTTCCGCAGCGGAACCGGTGACCCGGCGAGTTTTGAGTCGCATACGGTCCATTTCGGTCGCGTCGCCACCGACGGTGAGACGCTCGACACGGTGCTCCTGACGGTGATGCGCGCGCCGCGGAGCTACACGGGCGAGGACACGGTCGAGCTCTCGTGCCACGGCGGCCGGGTCGTGCTCCGGCGCGTGCTCGGGGCGGTGGTCGCGGCTGGCGCGCGGCCGGCCGAGCCGGGGGAGTTCACGCGGCGCGCGTTCCTCAACGGCAAGATAGACCTGGCGCAGGCCGAGGCGGTGCAGGAGCTTATCGCCGCCGAGAGCGAGCTCGGCGCGCGCGTCGCCGCGGAGCAGTTGCAGGGGCGGCTCTCGGCGGAGATCGGGGCGCTGCGCGACGGGCTCGTCGAGGTTCTGGCGGAAATCGAGGCGGCGATTGATTTTCCTGACGAGGGGATCGAGCTGGCCGACCGGGCCGTGCTTGTTGGGCGGCTCGGCTCGCTGCGCGAGCGGGCGGCGGCGTTCCTTGGGACATTCGAGGAAGGGCGGCGCGTGCGCGAGGGCGTGCGCGTGGTCATCGCCGGCAAGCCGAACGTGGGGAAGTCGAGCCTCCTGAACGCGCTGCTCGACGAGGAGCGCGCGATTGTGACCGAGCATCCCGGCACGACGCGCGACGTGCTGCGCGAGTCGCTCGTGTGCCAGGGTGTCGCACTCAGGGTGGCGGACACGGCAGGCATCCGCGAGCCGCGCGACGCTGCCGAGGCTGAGGGGGTGCGCCGCAGCCGCGAGGCGCTCCGTGAGGCCGACCTCGTCCTGTTTGTCCTCGACGGGGCCGCGCCGATTGACGAGCGGGACTTCGAGATCGCTGGCCGGCTTAAGAAACGGCCGTTCATCACGGTGATCAACAAAATGGACCTGCCGCAGCACGCGGACTTCGATATGCTCGACCCGCGCCTGCTTGGTTGTGCCACGGTTCATACGTCGGCGCTCGAGCGAACCGGTCTCGACGCGTTAAAGGACGCGGTCGTCGAGGCGGCGTGGCCGTCGGGGCTGCCGTCGTCGGACGCGGCGGTGGTCACACGCGTCAGGCACCGCGACGCGCTCGCGCGCGCCGAAGCGGCGATGGCCGAGACGGTGACGGCGCTCGAGGAGAGGCGCGGCCTCGAGCTTGCGGCGGTGGACGCGCGTGAGGCGCTCGGGGCGCTCGGCGAGATCGTCGGCGCGGTCACCACGGACGACATTCTGCATACGATCTTCTCGAAGTTTTGCATTGGCAAGTGACGGCGCGAGGGCGTTGCGCGAGAGAACCCGACCATAAGGAGGATTCATGATGTCCGGCGCGAGGATGTTTTTGGGGTTGCTTCTGGTCTTGACGGCGCTGCTGGTTCCGGCGCCCGTGCTTGGTGCTGCCGACGAAACGCCAGACCTGCCGCACGAGGAGTGGATGGCGATTTTCCTGCAGGGCCAGCGCGTCGGCTACGTGCATGGGAACGCGTGGCGCGAGGAGGATGTCGTCGTGTCGCGCACGAGAACGAAGCTCACCCTGCGCCGGTACGGCACGGACGTGACAATGCGGATGGAGGCGCTGTTTCGCGAGCGCGTGGACGGGACGCCGCTCTCGTTCTCGACGATGCAGAAGACCAGCGGCATGGAGATCCGCACGGAGGGCACGATCAGCGACGGGACGCTGAACCTTGTCATTACCCAGGGCGGACGGCGACGGGAGAAGGCGGTCGAGTGGGATGCCGAAACGCTTTTCCCGTACGCGATCGAGCAGAAGACGCGGGCCCTCGAGCTCGAGCGGGGTGCGGAGTTCACGGTCAAGGCCTTCAGCCCGGAGGTCTCGACGACGGAGCCGGTGGAGGTCACGCTCACGGTGATCGGGCCGGAGGCGGTGGACGTGCTCGGCGTGACGCACGACGCGATCAAGGTCGAGATGCGCATCTCGAAGCTGCCGAACATCGTCGAGACCACGTGGGTTGACAGCGACCACAACGTTCTCGTCATGACGATGCCTCTCATGGATTTTCGCCTCGTGCGCTGCACGAAGGCGTACGCGCTCGCCAAGGTCGAGCCGGCGGAGCTCGCGGCCGCCGTCATGGTCAAGCCTGACAAGCCGCTGCCGCGCGTCGCGAAGCTCAAGCGGCTCGTCGTGAAGCTCAGCATGGTGGACGGGTCGCCGTTTGCCGTCGAGCTGCCGTCGGAGGGACACCAGCGCGTCGTCGAGCGGACGAAGGAGAGCACGACGATCGAGATCTCGCCGGCGCTGACGAAGACCGAGGAAAAGGATCTCGAACAGTATCTTGCGGCGAGCACGTACGTGGACTGCGAGGACGAGCGCATTA
>Ga0180431_10000481_pt1 | contig 58088 bp, 48 predicted proteins | sample SS_ome_11_FD_132459 | JGI IMG/M metagenome (GOLD analysis project Ga0180431, IMG submission 132459) | Hypersaline lake sediment archaeal communities from the Salton Sea, California, USA - SS_1_MS_1 metaG | ecosystem: Environmental > Aquatic > Non-marine Saline and Alkaline > Hypersaline >... | reverse complement strand
GTTCAAGCCACTGGATTCCACCGACAATGGGCTCGTGGTTCAAGCCACTGAATTCCACCGACAATGGGCTCGCAGTTCAAGCCATTGAATTCCAGACTATATCGCTTCACCCGGCTGCGTGCAAGCTTTTTTCAGTGCCTCGGGGGAAGCGCGCAGGGAGGGGGGACTTCCTGGCAACCCGGCGTTCCCTTTTCGGTTGACATCCTCTTGTAGAGTCTCGTAAGTTCTTAGGAAAATGAGAGAAAAGTGACGTGGGGTGGGCTTCGGGGGGGAGGAGGTCCGGATGCTCTCGAAGGATGGAGGAGTTGTGATGCTGTCCAGAGACGATGGCGTCAAGCTGGTGAAGCGGCATGTGAGGAACAAGAACCTGCAGAAGCACATGTTTGCGACCGAGGCGGTGATGGACGCACTGGCGGACCGCTTGGGCGAGGACCGCAATCTGTGGAGCATGGCGGGACTCCTGCATGATCTCGACTACGATGAGACGGTCAAGAATCCCAAACGCCACGGCATCCGGACGGCCGAAATGCTTGAGACGTATGACCTGCCGGAGGAGATTCTCAACGCGATCCTGGCTCACTGCGGGCAGAAACCGTGCAGGACCCGGATGGACCGCGCCATCTACGCCGCGGATCCCCTCACGGGACTGATCGTCGCCGCCGTGCTGATGCACCCGAGCCGGAAGCTGGAAAGCGTCGATCGGGAGTTCATCCTCAAGCGATTCAAGGAGAAGCGCTTTGCCGCCGGTGCCAGCCGGGATCAGATCAGGTCATGCGAGGAGCTGGGATTGAGCCTGGAGGAGTTCGTAGGGATTTCCTTGAAGGCGATGCAGGCGATCTCGGGGGATCTGGGGCTCTAGGCGGCGGTCGCCGGCCCAGGCGACCCGCCGGTGAACCACGGAGGATACAGATGCATTGCAGGCCGAGCACGCGGGTAGGCATCGCAATTCTATGGGTGTTCGTGCTCTCTACGGCGGCCGCAGCCGCCGGACCGATTCGCGTCATTCGAATGGCAGATGTCATTTCTCCCGTGACGAGCGACTATCTGATGCAGCAGATCGAGGCGGCCGAGGCTTCGGACGCGTCCTGCCTGGTGATCGAGCTCGATACGCCCGGCGGCCTCGAGACAGCAATGCGCGATATGGTTAAAGAGATACTCAATGCGCGGCTGCCCGTGGTCGTTTACGTGGCGCCGTCGGGCGCGCGGGCCGCCTCGGCGGGAGTGTTCATCACCATGGCCGCCCACGTGGCCGCCATGGCCCCGGGCACCAACATCGGCGCCGCACATCCGGTGAACGTCGGAGGCGGAGAGGTCGATGAGGAAATGGCGAAGAAACTGGTGAACGATTCGGTGGCCTTCGCCAAAACGGTTGCGGCTCAGCGCGGCAGGAACGTCGACTGGGCGGAGCAGGCGGTTCGGGAATCGGTGTCGGCGACGGAAACCGAGGCGCTGGATTTGAATGTCGTCGATCTGGTGTGCGCCAGCTTCGAAGCCCTAAGAGACTCGCTCGACGGCCGCCTCGTGGTCGTGAAGGGCGACACCGTTGCCGTGGAGACCCAGGGCGCGGACGTCGTTCGCGTGGAGATGGGCCTGCGGCACCGGCTGCTATCGCTCCTGGCAAATCCCAACGTCGCGTACATCCTACTCATGCTGGGTTTCTACGGCCTGTTTTTTGAACTCTCCAACCCGGGAGCCATTCTTCCCGGTGTGGCTGGGGGAATCGCCATCATTCTCGCCTTCTTCGCTTTCCAGATGCTGCCGATCAACTACGCGGGCCTTCTGCTCATTCTCTTTGCGTTGGTGCTGTTCATCGCGGAGGTCAAGGTGACGAGCTACGGACTCTTAACCGTGGGGGGAGTGGTGGCGATGACTCTGGGGTCGATCATGTTGTTCGAATCACCCATGCCTTTTCTGAGGGTCTCGTGGCGCGTCATCCTTCCGGTAGTGCTGGCGTCGTCCGCCTTTTTCCTCCTAGCGGTCACGATGGCGGTTCGAGCGCATCGGCGGAAAGCGACGACCGGAATCGAGGGGATGATCGGAGAGAGGGGAGTGGCCGCGACGGACATCGACCCCGAGGGGCAGGCCCGCGTTCGGGGCGAAACGTGGATGGTCTGGAGCGAGGCGCCCATTGGAAAGGGTGAAAGCATCGAGGTCGTGGAACTGGATCGAATGCGGGCCAAGGTCCGCCGCTTGAGAGAACGCTAGACGAACCCGATCACGCCCAACCCGGAGGATTCCCATGACGTTCCTCATTGCGCTAGCGGTGATCATTCTGTTCATCCTGCTCAATGCGATTCGAATTCTCAAGGAGTACGAGCGCGGCGTCATCTTTCGCCTCGGCCGATTGGTCGGCCAGAAAGGACCGGGGCTGATCCTGCTCATTCCCCTGGTAGACCGGATGGTGAAGGTGGGGCTTCGAACGATCGTGCTGGACGTGGCGCCGCAGGACGTGATCACACGGGACAACGTGTCCGTGAAGGTCAACGCCGTGGTGTACTTCCGGGTCATGGACGCCTCCAGGGCGATCGTCGAGGTGGAGGACTACATGTTCGCGACGTCGCAGCTGTCCCAGACGACTCTCCGAAGCGTCCTGGGGCAAGTGGAGCTGGACGAGCTCCTGGCCGAACGGGAGAAGATCAACGCCCGGCTCCAATCGATTCTGGACGAGCATACGGACCCCTGGGGCATCAAGGTCTCCAACGTAGAGATCAAACACGTCGATCTCCCGCAGGAGATGCAACGGGCGATGGCGCGGCAGGCCGAGGCGGAGCGCGAGCGCCGAGGCAAGGTGATTTCGGCGGAGGGCGAGTACCAGGCGGCTCGGCGGCTGACGGACGCGGCCGAGATCATCTCGGATCATCCGTCGGCGCTGCAGCTGAGGTTCCTCCAGACGCTTGTGGAAGTGGCCGCGGAGAACAACTCGACCGTGGTGTTCCCGGTCCCGGTCGATCTGCTAACCCCGTTCATGCAGAAAGCGGAGCAGGAGAAGAGGAAACTGGACCAGGGGAACTAGCGATCCGGGGACAACTACAGAAGGCCGGAGGCCGGCAGGCGGAACACGCGGCCCTCGGTCCGGCTGCGGGAAGCGTTCGCCCGGACGACGACGGGCGAGAGGGTTTCCAACGCCGTGGGTTGCCAGCGTCTTCGCTGATTCGAATCCGCCGTTCTCGCCGGGGAGGCACGACACCGAATGCTCCCCACAGTGCCGGGCGCGCGCCCGAAACACGACAGGCCAGCAGATTAAGGATTCAAATCACATGATTCGCTTTTCCAAAATCCCCAGACGGAAACCCGCGACGGCAAAGGAGGTCGCCGAGCTGAGAAAGCGGGTCAAGTCGGATCCGAAGAACGTGGAGGCGTTTCTGGCCCTTGCCGAGGCGTGCGAGAGGGAGAACCTGTTGGACGAAGCCCGCTCGGCGTTGGAAGAGGCCCTCAAGATCGATCCGGATCGGGAGGATCTTTCCATTGAGTGCGGCCGATTGAACGTACTCTGCAACCAGCTGGGAAGAGCGATGACGTGCCTGCTCGGCGCGCTGGAGAAAAACCCCCGTCTGGTGGAAGCTCGGTACCGTCTTGGGGAGGTGCTGGAGTTGGAGGGGGAGCCCGGTCGCGCGCTGGAAGAGTACCGCAAGGCGGCGGCCCTGGATCCGGAGAACGGTGAGGCGCATTACCGGCTGGGGGTGAGCTATCTCAACAGCGGGCGTTTCGACGAGGCGATCACGGAGTTCGAGCGCTGTGTCGAGCTGGACCCCGTGAATGCGAAGGCCCACAACAACCTCGGCTTCGCCTACGACAAGAAAGGACTGTACGACAGGGCGATCGTGGAATTCCGAAAGGCCATCGACATCGACCCAGGATCGGCGGAGTGGTACTGCAACCTGGGAGCCGTGTACGGCGATGCGGGAATGCGCAAGGAGGCCATCGAGGAATTCCGGAGAGCCATCGACGCGGATCCCTCGAGCGCCGAAGCGCATTTCAATCTGGGAATGGCCTACGCGGAGCAGGGGGACGCGGAGGATTCGATTCATGAATTCCGAGAGGCCATCGATCTGGATCCCAAGAACGTGCAGGCGCGGTACCGTCTGGCGCTGGCCTTCGTCAAACGGGGACAATACGACAAGGCGGTTCGCGAACTTGACCAGGTGTTGGAGATCAAACCCAACGACGCCAAGGCTCACTACTACCTCGGAATCGCGTACAACAAGAAAGACGCCGTCGACGAGGCGATCAGCGAGCTGCAGAAGGCCATCGCCATCGATCCCACCGACGGGCGGAGCTACTACTTCCTCGGTGTGGCGTATGACAAGAAAGGCCTGGCCCGGCAGGCCAAGGAGGCCTACCGGAAGAGCGAGAAACTCTTCGGGAATTCTCCATGAACCTTCGCCGTCGATTCCGGGCCTACCTTCGCCTGGCCCGTCCCGGCAACCTTGTGATTGCGGCCGTGTCCATCGCCGCCGGCGCGGCCGTCAGTGCGCCCGTCTCGCTCGGGACCACGCTCTGGGTGATCCTTGGCGGAGTCCTGGTGGCGGCCGGAGGAAACGCCGTCAACGATTACTGTGATCGGGACACCGATCGACAGGTTAAACCTCACCGGCCCCTTCCGGCCGGCGACCTGTCGGCGCAAGGTGCGGCCCGATTTTCCGGCTCCCTGCTCGTCACCGGCTGGGTCCTGAGCCTCCGAGGCGGATGGGGGACCTTCGGGCTGGTCTCGGCGTGGGTCGTGTTATTGGTTGCGTACAGCCGGTGGCTCAAGGGCGCCGGCCTGCCCGGCAATCTCGTGGTGAGCGCCGTAGTGGCGTCCGCCTTTCTGCTGGGTGGTCTGTGCGGTGCGAATCCCCTCCACAGCCTGATCCCGGCCGGGTTTGCGTTCTTGTTTCATCTGGGCCGGGAAATCATCAAAGACGTTGAGGACATCGCGGGCGATTCCTCTGCGGGCGTCGGCACGTTCGCCGTACGCAGGGGAGGCGAAGCCGCGCTTCGGCTTGCGGCAGTTGTGCTGTCGATCTTGATTGCGACCACCCTGCTCCCGTATCTGACGGGAACCTACAACAGGATCTACCTCGGTGCCGTCATCCTGGGTGTGGATGTGCCGATGGTCTACGTGATTCGGACTCTTCTCGACAAGCCTTCCAGGCGTCGGCTGGGAATGGTCAGCGGGCTTCTCAAGGCGGACATGGTCGTCGGCATCGCATGTATTCTGGTGGGGAGTGGGGTGGTGTAGATGCGAATGGGCGAATGTTCAAACCCTGGGCCACGGATTTCGCAGATGAGGGAATCACGGCCGGTGGCGTCCCACCACCGGCCCCCTTCGGCAGGGTATCCTGGGCGGGAAAATGGTCTTGGGGGCAGTCGAAACGAAGTATTCGGAAGTGTACGAACGTGACGGAGGAGATCAGTGTCTCGGCGTCTGGTGTCTGGACACGAGACGTCGGCGAATCCCCGTCTGCGTAATCTGCGGATGAAAGGGTTCAAGTGTCCTATCTCGACGCGATCATTCTCGGCATCATTCAAGGTCTCACGGAGTTTCTTCCCGTCTCGAGCTCGGGCCACCTGGTGCTGGGTAAGGCGATGTTCGGCGTCGAGACCTCGGGTGCAAGCCTGGAGATCCTCGTTCATCTGGCGACCGTATGCTCGGTCCTCACGATGCTGACGGGGACGCTCAAGGAACAGGTCTTTCCGGGGATCCGGCTTCTGTTCCAGGCGCTGGGGCGGCGGATCGCCTGGAGGGCGGCCTGGGAGCAGCTGTCCTTCCGTCTCGTGATTCTCATCATCTGGGGTACCGTTCCCGGCGCTCTGGCGGGATTGCTGCTGGAAGAGCACCTTGATCGCATTTTCTCGGATCCTAGGATGACGCTGTTCTCGCTTCTCGTCACGGGGGGCATCCTCCAGGCGTCGCGCTATAGGCCGAAACGGGATGGACGCCTGGGATTCGGATCAGGGACGCTGATCGGCATAGCCCAAGCCTGCGCCGTGTTTCCGGGGATCTCTCGGTCGGGCATGACGATCACGACGGGACTCGTAAGGGGTCTCAGCCCGACACTGGCTGCGGAGTTCTCGTTCCTGCTTCTGATACCCGTCGTGCTCGGTGCCGGACTCGTGGGACTCCTCAGACCCACGGAAACGGGCATGGGGGATCTCCCTCTCGGCGCCGGAATTGCCGGTTTCCTGGCCGCGTACCTGACCGGCTGCATGGCGATCTGGATCTTGCTAAACCACATTAGAAAAGGTGCGTTACATCGTTATGGTTATTACTGTTGGGCCGTTAGCATCCTGGGCCTCGCTGCCCTGTATCTGCGGTAACCCGATTTCCTATTTCCCACTTCCCATTTCCTATTCCCTGGGGAAGAGGTGGGGAGGCAAATGACCGATTCCTCAACTGACGCACCCAACAACCTCATCTACCTCGCCGGCTCGATCTCGGCCGGTAGGCAATCCGCGTCCGATCTTCGCCGGATCGGAGATGCAATTGAGGCCGCAGGCTTCGAGGTTCTCTCCAAGCCGGTCCTCGATCCCGGCGACGATCTCGATCGGGTGATTCAAGACAGGGAAAAAGCGCGGGTCATCTTTCGGCGCGACGTCGACTGGATCGCCCGGTCCGCCGCCTTGATTGCAGAGGTCTCGGTCCCGTCCTTCGGCGTCGGCTACGAAATCTGCGAAGCCGTGCACTGCGCCAAACCCATCCTCTGCCTCCGCCACGAAAGCTGCCGGGATCAGATGCTCTCTGCTCTGATCTTCGGCAACACCTCGCCGCACGTCCGGGTCAAGTTCTATGATGAGGACAGCGTACGCGACATCGTACTTGGCTTTCTCGAGAAGATGTCGAGAGAGTAGGCGCGGCGGCGCTGTCGCGGCGCGGGCAATTGCATTGACGCGCCGTCCAAGGGAGTGGTATCCTACAACATTGCCTTGGGATTGAGCTCTGAGACGCAATCCGGCTTTGGGAACCCTCTGGATGCTTGGAGGTGAGGGGTGAAACACTCGGCTGTTTCCGTGGGACTCGCGTTTGCATGTATTGGAGTCCTCCTGGGTCTTTCCTTGCCGGCGCCGGGATGCGCGCAGACGATTGACGCTTCCGACCCCTTCCGTTTCGCCCTGCAGCTCTACAACGACAAGATGTACCTGCCCGCGGCAGAGGAATTCCTCTCCCTTGCGCAATCGAGTTCCAATCGCGCCCGGGCCGATGAAGCGCGGCTCTGGGCGGCGCGCAGTACCTATGGTGCGGGGCGGTATGAACGGACGGTCTCGATCCTGGAGCCCCTCCTGTCCCCGACCGTCGAGAAGTCCAAGGCCTGTGCGGCGATGTTGCTGTCGGGGAAGGCGCTGGAGGCGATGTGAAACATGCGCGGAGCGCTGAATGCGTATGCGACTCTGGTGGGCCGGTATCCCGACTGTCCGCAGCACTCGGAAGCCGCTCTTCGTTCGGGTCTCATCACGCTCGATTCCGGGCAGCCGAGGAGGGGGCTCGGTTTCTTCTCGAAGGTGGGAGACGAGAGTCCGGATTCCCTGAGGGTGGCCGCACGTCTGGGGCGCGCGCGAGCGTTGACGATTCTGGGCGAAGACGAGCAGGCCGCGGCCGTGCTGGATGACATCGGCAAGTCTTCGCGCTGGGCCAATGCTTGTGAGGTGCGCCTGGAGGCCGGCCGCATCTACGGCGCACTGGGCCGGCTCAACGATGCGGCCACGGCATACGGAAGGGCGGCCGTCCACTGTGCGGATTCGCTGCTCCAGTTCCAAGCGCGGGTGTCGCTGGCGGAGGTCCTGGAGCTCGATGAAGATTGGGAGGGGGCGGGCCGTTCCTACGAAAGTGCGGCGGGTCTTGCCGGGGAGAACGGCGGTGCCGACGAGCTTCTTCGAGCGGGAGTGGCATTCGGCAAGGCCGGCCGGTGGGATGACGTCATCCGAGTTCTGGGATCGGCGCGATCGTTGATGGGGAAACTCCCGTCGGGATCGCTGCTCATCCTTGCGGATGCGTACCGGCGGAAGGCACAATACTCGAACGCCATTCGGATGTTCTCGCTCGTGGAACTCCGAACCGATGACGCATCTCTCCAAGCGCATGCCCGGTGGGAGGTGGGCGAGACCTACGTGACGGCCGAGTGGTACCGGCTGGCCGCCAATGCGTTCGAGCGGTGCTGGCTGATGCGGCCCGACGACCCGCGTTCTCCGGAAGCGCTCTGGCTGGTGGCCGAGATCCTTGCCGGCCCGCTGGAAAGAAAGGCGGGCGCCGCCGAGGTATACTCGAGGATTGCATCGGACTATCGCCATGCACCGGAGGCGCCGGAAGCCCTTCTGAAGGCCGGGGAGGTGTGGCTGGAGCTGGGGCGGGTGCGGGAGGCGCGAGCGGCCTACGAGCGAATTCGAAAGGAGTATCCCACCAGCCCCGCGGCGGAGTCGGCCGAGGAGGGAATCGGACAGATCGACGTGTATCTCCCGGATGACCCGAAGGCTGCCTTTGCCCGGCTGGAGAGCGATTCCGGGGAGACCGGCGTCTTGGAACCCTTCCTGACGGCCGATGTAGCGTTCGAGAATCTGAAGGACTACGAACGGGCCGCGAGCCGGTACCGATCTCTGGGCGCGGGGGATCGGGAGAAGGACCCCGAGGGACGGGCGCTTTTCCGGCTCGGCGAGAGTCTCCGGCGGTCTGCAGAGAATCCCTTCGAAACCGAATCGGATGCCGACAGACGCAGGGCTCGGGAACAAGCGGCCGACGTTCTGGCCCGGGTCGTGGCCGAATATCCCGACAGCCGGTGGGCGGGTGAAGCCGAGTGGGTCCTGGGCCGGATGCGTCTGGCATCGTACGAGGGTGAGGAAGAGGGCAGGATTCTTCTCGCGGTGGATCTCCTCGAGACGTTCGTGGCTGAGCGTGCCCGGCCAGGCGAACCGGGCGGGCATTCCGGTGGAGAGCGGACGGTCGAGGTCTTCTTCGATCTGGGCGAAGCGCACCGACGCCTGGCGGAGATGGGAGCCGGCGACCACTTCAGAACGGCCGCGGAGTACTACGGCGAGGTGCCGGAGAGCGATCGGGTCTTTGGATCTCTTGCCGGTCTTTGGTCGGCCTACTGCTGGTTGGGCGCGGGGGAATTCATCGAGGCCGGTGCTCGGTTTGCCCGGCTGGCCGGGGACTACCGCAACCGGCCTCTCCTGCCCGAACTGTTGTACCACCAGGCCGAGTGTCTCTACGGGGCGCAGAAGACCGAAGAAGCGAACCGGGTGCTCCAACATCTCGTGGAGCAATACCCGGATTCGCCGTGGGGCGTTCGGGCGGCGGTGAGGTTGGGACAGGTCCTTGCCTCTTCCGAGAACCCGGCCTCGTGGGCCGCCGCGGCGAGATCCTTCGAACAGGCCGCGGGTCGGGCGGCGCCGTCCGTTTTGCAGGAACAGGCCCAACTGGGATGGGGAGAGGTTCTGGGCAAGATGGGCAGGAAGGACGAAGCCGTCGTTCTGCTCGACCGGCTCGTTTCCGAGGCCAAGGGTCGCCCCATCGCTGACCGCGCCCGGTTGGCCATGGGCCGGATTCTCCAGCGGGCCGGCGATTTCAAGGGAGCGGAGAACACCTACCGAGCCGTGATCGCTTCGGCTCCGTCCCGGGATCTGGAATCCGAAGTCTGGGCGGGTCTCGGGGAGGTTCTGATGGCCATGGGACGAGACGCCGAAGCCGCCGAGGCGTTCGAATCGGCCCACTCCGGCAATCTGTCGGGGCCACTCCGCCTGGCCGTGCTCAAGAGCCTGGCGCTGGCCCGATACCGATCGGACGGCGGCGCCCGGGGCGACAGTGCGCTCGTGGCCCTGAGAGCGGCAAACCCTCCGGACACGACCGTGGCGCGCGTGGCGCTGGAGAGAGGCCGGTACCTCGTTCGAGCCGGCAACACCGAGGAGGGACTCCGAATGTTCGCCGCCGTGATGGAGAATTTCCCGGCGGACGATCTCGGATACACGGCCCGCTATGAGGTTGCGCTTCGGCATCTGAACGCGGGGGAGTATGAGGAAGCGCGAAGTCTGCTTCGTGCCATCGTCGGTGGAAACCCGGGCCGGGACGTTCTGGGCAAGGCCTGGTTCAAACTCGGATCCACCGATTACCTCATGGGCCGATACAGAGGGGCGGCCGACGGGTTTGAAGAGGTGCTCCGGCTCCAACCGGAGGGACCTCTCGTTCGGGAGGCGCACTTCAACCTCGGTCTCTCGCTGGAGAACCTCGGGGAATGGGCCCGGGCCGCGGAGGCCTATCGAACCCTGCTGGCGCGTTTCCCGGAATATGAGGGGCGGGATCGAGTGGCCGTCAAGGTCGGCTACGCGTTGCAGGAGGCCGGCCGGTACGAAGAGGCCATCGCCGCCTATGAGGCGGCCCGGCCGGGGGCGGCACCCGAGGTGGGGGCGGAGGTGCAGTACTGGACGGCCGAGTGCAATGCGCGCGCCAGGAATCTGGAGAAAGCCATTGTGGCGTTTCTGAAGGTCGGATATCTCTTTCCGGAGCAAACGATGTGGGCTGCGACGGCCGAGCTTCGGGCCGCCGAGCTGTACGTCCGCACGGGCAAAGCGGGCGAAGCCCGAACCGTGTACCGCCGCGTACTCGAACGATATGGAGTCGAGTCGCAGTGGGGCGCCATGGCGAACGAGCAGCTCGAGACGCTGGGTCCGCTCAGCGAATAGACGGCGCGAGAGTGGGAGAGCGAGAGTGCGCGACAAGGTCAAGACACAGGCTCGAACCGCAGAAAACGGAGGGAGAGCCTGAGAACATTCACGATGAAAGTCACGAAGCACATGAAGAGGAAGGTGTTTCGGAGTATCGGGCGTGCACCCGGCACTCCGAAAGAATCACATCTGTGAAATCTGTGCAATCTGTGGCCGGGAAGTTGGGTTGTACATGTCCACCGACAACGTCATTCGCATCGAGGGAGCTCGGGAACACAACCTGAAATCCGTGACGGTGGAGATCCCGCGGGACCGCCTCGTGGTCATCACGGGGCTCAGCGGTTCCGGAAAATCCTCGCTCGCCTTCGACACCCTCTACGCCGAAGGACAGCGGCGGTACGTGGAATCGCTGTCCGCCTATGCACGCCAGTTCCTCGGCCAGATGGAGAAGCCCGACGTCGACTACATCGAGGGACTCTCTCCGGCCATCTCCATCGAGCAACGCACGGCCAGCGGGAACCCCCGCTCGACGGTCGGGACCGTCACCGAAATCTACGACTACCTGAGGCTTCTCTTCGCCAGAGTCGGAGTCCCCCATTGCTTCCGGTGCGGGAAACCGATCTCGAGGCAGAGCGTCGGGCAAATGGTCTCGCGAATCCTCGCGATGGGGGAAGGCTCCAGAATTCGAATCCTCGCTCCGCTGGTGCGGGGACGCAAGGGCGAGCACCGGGCCGTCCTCGAAGGCGCTCAGCGGGACGGTTACGTGCGGGTGCGGATCGACGGCGAAACGCACGATCTGGATTCGACCATCGAGCTGAAGAAGACCAGGAAACACGACATCGAGGTGGTGGTCGACCGTCTGGTGGTGGGCCCGGGGATCGAGAAACGCCTGAGCGATTCCATCGAAACCGCGATCGGTGTCGGACACGGGGTCGTCTTTGTGGACCTCAATGGGGAGAGAGACGTCGTCTTCAGTCAGGTGCTGGCCTGTCCGGATTGCGGCGTGAGCGTGGAGGAAGTTTCCCCGCGCGCGTTCTCCTTCAACAGCCCGTACGGTGCGTGCCCGGAATGCAAGGGTCTGGGGAGCCGTGTCGAGATCGACCCGGAGCTGGTCATTGCCGATCCGGCACTCTCTCTCAAGAAGGGAGCCGTTCCCTTCGGGCGGGCCGGCGTCGGGCACTGGGGCGCAAAGAAACTCAAGGCGATGGGTCAGGATTTCAAGGTGGACCTGGACAGGCCATTCGGAAAGCTTTCCGCCCGCGCCAAGCATCTGGTGCTGTACGGCCCCGGCGAGGAACAGAAGGCGAGGGTGGAGAAGACACGCCGGCGGCGGATGTACCGGTGGGAAGGCGTGATCCCCTGGCTCGAATCCCGCTACCAGGAAACCCAATCGGAAAAAGTGCGGCAGTGGATCCACGGTTTCATGAACGATCGGCCGTGCCCGGGGTGCGGAGGCGAGCGGCTTCGGCCCGAGAGTCTGGCGGTGAAGCTGGGCGACCTCTCCATCAGCGAGGTCAGCCGGCTCACGATCAAGGGATGCCGGGAGTTCATCGAGACGCTTGATCTGTCGCCGCGGGATGAGAAGATCGCGTCCCAGGTCGTCAAAGAGATTCAAGATCGACTGGCTTTCCTGAGCGACGTCGGGCTCGAGTATCTGACCCTGGAGCGCAAGGCGAGCACCCTTTCGGGGGGAGAGGCGCAGCGAATTCGGCTCGCCACCCAGATCGGCGCGTCGCTCGTGGGCGTCCTCTACATCCTGGATGAGCCCAGCATCGGACTTCATCATCGGGACAACCACCGCCTCCTTGCCACGCTGAAGCGTTTACGGGACCAGGGAAACTCCGTGCTGGTGGTCGAACACGACCGGGACACGATTCTGGAGGCCGATTGGGTCCTGGACCTGGGCCCGGGTGCCGGGAGGATGGGGGGGGAGATCGTCGCCACCGGCACGGCCCGGGATCTGGAAGCGGCGCCCGAATCTCTGACGGGCAGCTATTTGACCGGGCGGAGGCGCATTCCCGTTCGCGAAACGCGCCGGTCGGGAAACGGCAAGTGGCTCTCGGTCAAAACGGCCGAGGAACATAATCTGAAGTCCATCGATGTGGGATTCCCGCTGGGGACCTTCATCTGTGTCACGGGAGTCTCGGGTTCCGGGAAGAGCACGCTTGTCCATGATATTCTCTACAGGGCGCTCGCCCGTGCCCTCTACCGGTCGCGAGACATTCCCGGCCGCCACGGGGCCATCGAAGGTCTTACCCACATAGACAAAGTGATCGAAATCGATCAGTCTCCGATCGGCCGCACACCCCGCTCCAACGCGGCCACGTACACGGGCGCCTTTACCGCAATCCGGGATCTCTATGCGAGGCTTCCCGAAGCGAAAGTGCGCGGCTACAGGCGGGGCCGGTTCAGTTTCAACGTGAAGGGGGGGCGTTGCGAAATTTGTGGCGGCGAGGGAGTGATGCGGATCGAGATGCACTTTCTGCCCGACGTCTACGTGAAGTGCGACGCCTGCAAGGGAAAGCGATACAATCGAGAGACCCTGGAAGTGGCCTTCAAGGGAAAGAGCATCTCGGACGTCCTGGAAATGACGGTGGACGAAGCCCTCGAGTTTCTGAGGAACATCCCGGCCGTGCGCGTGAAGCTGGAAACGCTCACCGGCGTGGGCCTGGGATACCTGCAATTGGGCCAGTCGGCGACCACCCTTTCGGGCGGCGAGGCCCAGCGAGTGAAGCTGGCCGCCGAGCTCTCGAAGCGATCGACGGGACGAACCCTCTACATCCTGGACGAGCCGACGACGGGACTTCATTTTGAAGACACGCGCCTGCTCCTATCGGTTCTCGACGGACTGGTGGACACGGGAAACACCGTGATCGTAATCGAACACAACCTTGACGTCGTTAAGACCGCCGACTACATTATTGATCTTGGCCCCGAGGGCGGCGACGAGGGGGGGTGGGTCGTGGCGGCCGGAACGCCCGAAGAAGTGATGCGCGTGAAGACGTCCCATACGGGCAACGCGTTGTCCGAGGTGTTCCGCCGGGACGCCGCTCACGTGGACCCCTAGAGCCGTGGAGAACGGAGGAGTAGACTTCGGAGACGGCTGGAGACATGCCTCGTGGAGACATGCCTCGTGGAGAGCATTCGACAGGAGGTGAAGGAAACGGAACCCGAAGAAGGAACGACGCGAAAAACTGCACTGTACGATCGGCATGTAGCAAGCGGCGGGAGAATGGTTCCCTTTGCGGGGTGGTGGATGCCCATCCAGTATCGAAGCATTCTTGAGGAGCATCGGAAGGTCCGGACATCCGTTGGGCTCTTCGACGTATCCCATATGGGAGAGTTCGAAGTGCGCGGCCCGAGAGCCGGGCAGGTTGTCAACCGGTGGATCACCGGCGATGCCTCCGGGCTTCAGGTGGGCGAGGTGCTGTACTCGACGCTCTGCTATGACCACGGAGGCATCGTCGACGACCTTCTGGTGTACCGCCTGGAGGACCGGTTTCTCATGGTGGTCAACGCTGCCAATGAGGCGAAGGATTTCGCCTGGCTCCGGCATCATCTGGAGGAAGAGGCGGAGTTGGTCAACGTGACACAAGACACGACGCTGCTGGCCCTCCAGGGACCGAAGGCGGAAGAGACCATCCGGAGTGTCGGGGAGGGTCCCTTTGCCGATCTTGCCTTCTACCGATGGTGCCGGGGAAAGGTGGCCGGTGTGGAAGCGCTTGTCTCCCGTACCGGGTACACGGGCGAAGACGGTTTTGAAATCTATCTCGACTGGCAGGCGGGAGAGACGGTTTGGGACGCCCTGGTGGAGGCCGGAAGAGACCGGGGTATCGAACCCGTAGGGCTCGGGGCTCGGGACACCCTGCGCCTTGAGGTGCGGTACTGCCTGTACGGAAACGACATCGACGAGAGCACGCATCCTCTGGAGGCCGGGTTGGGCTGGACCGTGAAACTGGACAAGGACGATTTCATCGGGAAGGATGCTCTCCTCAAGGCCAAGGCCGAAGGGTTGAAGAGAAAGCTGGTGGGATTCGAGGTGGAGGGACGCGGCATTCCGAGGCCGGGGCACGCGATTCTGGTGGATGACCGGGATGTCGGTCTCGTGACCAGTGGGACTTTCGGTCCGTCCACCGGGACGGGGATTGGAATGGGCTACGTCGAGAAATCCGTCTCGTCGCCCGATCGGCGAATCGTGATTCAGGCTCCGGGAAGACCGGGGATTTCGGCGGCGCTCGTCCGCGGGCCGTTCTACAAGGACGGTTCCCGCAAGTGATGTCCGCAGGGACGGAACCGGTGGGACTCGGGCGCGCGACGTCCGCATGGGAAGAGGAGGAGGGAACATGAACGTACCGAAGGATCTCAAGTACACGAAGGATCACGAGTGGGTGGCCGTCGGTGGGAGCGTCGGCAAAGTCGGGATCACCGACTACGCACAGAGCCAACTGGGGGACATCGTATACGTCGAACTGCCGGAGGTGGGTGCCGAGGTGACAGCGGGGGAACCGTTCGGATCCATTGAAGCGGTGAAGGCCGTGAGCGACCTGCTTGCCCCGATCTCGGGCGTCGTCAAGGAAGTCAACACCGCCATGGCCGACAGTCCGGAGCTGGTGAACAACTCTCCCTACGGCGATGGTTGGATGATCGTGATCGAGATTGGTGACGCCGCCCAGCTGGAGTCCCTGCTTTCGGCGGACGACTACGAGAAACTCATCGCATCCGAGGAGAAATGAGCCGATACGTTCAGCACTCAGAGCAAGACCGTCGCGCCATGTTGGAGCGGCTCGGATTGTCCCGGATGGAGGATCTCTGGAAGGATCTCCCCGAGGAGAAGGTCCTCAAGGCCCCGCTGGATCTCCCGGCCGGACTCTCCGAGCTGGATGTCATGGAGCTTCTCAAACGCCGGGCGGGAGAGAATGCGGACCCCGGCGGGCTGGTGTCGTTCTTGGGCGGTGGAGTATACGATCATTTCATTCCCGCCGTGGTTCCCTGGGTCATCTCGCGCCCGGAGTTCGCCACCGCCTACACGCCCTACCAGGCCGAGGTCAGCCAGGGAACGCTCGAGAGCATCTATGAGTTCCAGACGCTCATCTGCGAGCTGACCGGAATGGATGTGGCCAACGCGTCGGTCTACGACGGAGCGTCCGCCGTGGCGGAGGCGGCCCTCACCGCGGTCCGGATCACGAAGCGTCGGCGGGTGGCCGTGTCGGAGGCCGTCCATCCGCATCATCGCGCGGTTCTGAACGCCTACGCGCGGGGCGGGGGGATGGAGGTTGTCCGGGTTCCGGCCAAGGAGGGGGTGACGGATCCGGAGGCCGTCCGAGACCTATCGGACGCCGCCTGCGTGATTGTGCAGAACCCCACCTTCTTCGGGACGGTCGAAGCCGTCGGGAATCTGGTGGAGAGTGCTCATAAAAATGGAGCGCTGACCGTGGTGTCCTGCGATCCCGTTTCTCTGTCGCTCCTCGCTCCTCCGGGAGAGCAGGGCGCGGACATTGCGGTGGGCGAGGGCCAGGGTCTGGGTATTCCGATGGCGTTCGGCGGACCGCTCCTCGGGTTTTTCGCGTGCAGGGAACGGTTCCTGCGCCAGATGCCGGGTAGAGTCGTGGGCCGGACGGAAGACCGGGACGGAAATCCCTGTTTCGTCATGACGCTGCAGACGCGGGAACAACATATCCGAAGAGAGAAATCGACCTCCAACATCTGCACGAACCAGGCCCTGATGGCGCTGGCCGCCACGGTCTACCTCTCGGCCGTTGGCGAGCGGGGGTTTTCTCGCGTCGGCGAGCTGTGCCTGCAGAAGAGCCACTACGCCGCCGCGAAGATCTGTGAAGAGGAAGGGTTCTCGCTGCGCTTCGACGCTCCCTTCGTCAAGGAATTCGTTCTCCGGTGTCCGCCGAATGTTCATGCCCTGCTGGAGGCGCTTCGCCGGGAGGGCATTCTGGGGGGAATTCCGTTGGAGCCCTATCGTTCGGATTTGAAGAACTGCCTGCTCGTGGCGGTGACCGAGAGGCGAACGCGCGAGGACATCGACCGCTGGGTCGAGACTCTGGCGCGCGCTGCAAAAGAGCAGAGAAGCAGAAAATAGAAAATAGAAAATAGATCCCGGAAAGGGGCATGATAGAAAACAAACCGGAGTGATCCATGAGGACATTCATCACATGATTGAACCGACGATTTTCGAGCTTTCATCTGCGGGGCACGCGAGCGGGCTGCTGCCGGATCTTGACGTGCCCGAGGTCGCCCTGGACTCCATCCTGCCCGACTCGTGCCGCCGGAAGACGGCGCCCGGATTTCCGGAAGTGGGCGAGCAGACGCTGGCCCGCCACTTCGTGCGGCTTTCCAGCCTCAATCACCACGTGGACAAAGGATTCTACCCGTTGGGTTCGTGCACGATGAAGTACAACCCCAAGGTGAACGAGGTGGCCGCGTCGCTGCCCGGATTCACGGGGCACCACCCCCTGGCTCCCGAGTCCGTCTGCCAGGGAAGTCTTCACCTGATCCACGAACTGGAACGGCTCCTGTGCGAAATCACCGGCATGAAGGCGGTGTGCCTCCAGCCCTCGGCCGGAGCGCAGGGCGAGTTTCTGGGGCTGCTGGTGCTTCGCGCGTTTCACGAGAGTCGGGGACGGTGCCCGACCAAGGTCCTGGTCCCCGACACGGCCCACGGAACGAATCCCGCCTCGGTGGTCCTGGCGGGTTTCGAGCCGCAGACGGTTCCGTCGACCGCGGAAGGTGAGATCGATCTCGCGGCTCTGTCCGACGCCCTCGACGACGACGTCGCCGCGCTGATGGTGACCAATCCAAACACACTCGGGCTCTTTGAACGCCGAATCGTCCGCGTGGCGGAAATGGTCCACGAAGTGGGCGGCAAGGTGTACATGGACGGGGCCAACATGAACGCGCTGATGGGGATCGTGCGGCCCGGCGACCTGGGAATGGACGCGATGCATCTGAATCTGCACAAGACCTTCTCAACGCCTCACGGAGGCGGGGGTCCCGGATCGGGCCCGCTGGCCGTTGCCGAGGACCTCGAAGCCTTTCTGCCCGTCCCGCGCGTGGTGGAGGAAGACGGGCGGTACCGTCTGGATGACGACTCCCCCCAGTCGGTGGGGCGGATCCACAGCTGGTACGGGAATTTCCTGGTGATGGTCAAGGCGTTTACCTATCTGCGGGGACTCGGGCCCGAGGGCGTGAAAGAGGTGAGCGCGTCGGCCATCCTCAACGCCAACTACGCCATGAGAGCTCTGGAGGGAGTCTACGATTTGCCCTACCCGCGGATCTGCCAGCACGAGTTCGTTCTCTCCGCGGCCCGGCAGAAAGCCAAGGGCGTGCGGGCCCTGGACGTGGCCAAGCGTCTCCTGGACTACGGTTTCCATGCTCCGACCATGTACTTCCCTCTCGTGGTGGAAGAGGCACTCATGATCGAGCCGACGGAAACCGAATCCAGAGAAACCCTGGACGCGTTCATCGAGACGATGAAGAAGATTGCGGAAGAAGTCGAGACCCATCCCGAGGACGTCAAGGCCGCACCCTTGACGACACCCGTCCGGAGGGTGAACGAAGCCCAGGCGGCAAGGCGACTGGATCTTCGATGGAGAGAAACCTAGAGGAAAACGACCTGGACCGTTGGGCCGAGCGTGTGGTCCGAGCCGGGGTCTCGGCGCCGGCGGTCTTCCTGCTGGAACTGGGAAAGCCGCTCGCATTCATCGGGTCCCAGATGATGCTGCTCTGGGGCCCGATTGCTCACCTGCTTGTAGAACCCGAGCGCTATGATCGGTTCACTCGAAGCCTGGCCGATCGCGCCAAGTGGGAATCTCTGATTCGGCGAATCGAGGAGCTGGAAGCGCACTCGGATGAGTGATGCACAAGGCTGAGGGTGAACGGAAGGTCGGGCCGGTTTTCTCGGAGTCTGACGGGACAACGGGGCGCGTCGCATGAAGCGGATTCTGATCACCGACTGCGGATCCACGACGACCAAGGCAATCCTGATCGTAACGGGTGAGGGCGGCAGCCGTCTTGCGGCCCGTGGGGAAGCCCCTACGACGGTGGAGGCGCCGCACGAGGACGTGACTCGCGGAGTGCTGGGCGCCGTGGCCGATCTGGAATCCGCCGTTGGAGCGAGCCTCCTTCGGGAGGGCCGCGTTATGACACCCGGTTGCGGCGAGGCGGGCGTCGATCTCTACCTCTCCACATCGAGCGCCGGCGGCGGGCTCCAGATGGTGGTGGCCGGCGTCGTTCAGACCATGACGGCCGAATCCGCCGAGCGGGCGGCGTTGGGCGCGGGCGCGATCGTGATGGACACGCTGGCACTGAACGACGGGCGGTCCCCCCACGAACGGATCGAACGACTTCGCGAATTGAGACCCGACATGATTCTCCTCTCCGGCGGGGTCGACGGTGGGACGGTGACGCACGTCGTGGAACTGGCCGAGACCTTGGCCGCGGCCCGGCCCGCCGCGCGGCTTGGGGAATCCGCTCGGCTGCCGGTCATCTACGCCGGGAACCGGGACGCGCGAGGTCTCGTGGATGCGCGGCTTGGGGAGACAAGCCGCCTGTCCACGGTCGACAACATCCGCCCGACGATGGAGCGGGAGAATCTGGCCCCCGCCCGCCGGGCCATTCAGGCCCTCTTTGAAGAACACGTCATGGCGCACGCGCCCGGGTACGCAAGATTGGCGTCGTGGACGGGGGGACCCGTGGTGCCCACACCGGCGGCGGTCGGTTCGCTGATGCAGAGGCTGGCCCAATCCACCGGCCGAAATCTCCTGGGCGCCGACATCGGCGGCGCGACCACGGACGTGTTTTCCGTGGTCGGCGGTGTGTTCAACCGATCCGTGTCCGCCAATCTGGGAATGAGCTACTCGATCGCCAACGTTCTGGTGGCGGCCGGCGTGGAGAAGATTCGAAGGTGGCTGACCATCGAACTGGACCCCGAACGGATCAGGGACCTCATCCGCAACAAGATGGTGCGGCCCACCACCGTTCCACAGACGCTCGAGGATCTGCGTCTGGAGCAGGCGGTGGCGCGGGAGGCGCTTGGCGGCGCCCTGGCCGAGCACGTCCGGCTGGCGTCGGGATTGAAGGGGGCCCGGCTGGAGAGGACGATTTCGGATACCTTCGAACAACGGGCGTCGGGTGAGGGTCTCCTGGACATGATGGGCATCGATCTCATCATGGGAAGCGGGGGCATTCTCTCGCACGCGCCGCGCAGAGTCCAGGCCGCCGCCATGCTGATCGACGGATTCGGGCCGGAGGGCGTCACCGCGCTGGCGGTTGACAGCGTCTTCATGATGCCGCATCTGGGAATCCTGGCGGAGCACGAACCCGAGGTGGCGCTCGAGGTCTTTGGGCGCGATTGCCTCGTGCCGCTGGGAACTTGCGTGGCGCCGGCGGGACGCGGGCGGGCGGGAGAACCCTGCGTTCGAGTCACGCTCGAGGGGAATGCGCCGGAGGAGGTCGCCTACGGGGAGATCCGGCTTCACCGGCCCGCCTCGAATGAGACGTGCAAACTCACGGTGGAACCCGCCGGAGGATTTGACGTGGGGGCGGGTTCGGGAAGAACCGTGACGCGCGACGTCGAGGGAGGGCGAGTGGGGGTCATCGTGGACACGCGAGGCCGAAGGCCCATGGTCCAGCCCGAGGATTCCGAAGAGGGACGACGGACCCGCCTTCGCTGGGAAGAGAGTCTGAATCTGTATCCAAGGAACAGACCATAGAAAATAGACAATAGAGAATGGACTCCGGTTCGATTCGAATCTGTGAAATGTGTGGCTTGCTTTTCTGACCGACCGTAGCTTGTGTGGTGCGAGGATGGAAACCTACACTCAGGGGTTGATGGTCTCCGGGGGGATGCGGATCCGGCGCGAGCGGCGTCTTCCCGTCCCGGGCGAAGTGCGTGTTGAAAAGGGGCAACGCGTAGAGAGCGAAACGATTCTGGCGAGCGCGGAGCTTCCCGGGAAGGCCGAGGTGGTCAACGTCGCCGGAACGCTGGGCATTTCCCCCGGAGACGTCGAACGCTGCGCTCTCGTAAGGGAGGGAGACCGAATAGAAAGGGGAGGGGTCCTGGCGAGGTCCGCCGGTTTCCTGGGACTCTTCAAGACCAGTTGCGCGTCTCCCCTCTCGGGCCGGGTGGAATCCGTCTCGGCCGTGACCGGGCAACTGATCCTTCGAGGAGAGCCTTTGCCCGTCGATGTGACCGCCTACCTGGGCGGTGAGGTGGTCGAGGTGTTCCCCGGCGAAGGGGCCGCGGTGGAGACGGTGGGCGCCTTTGTCCAGGGGATCTTCGGGGTCGGGGGCGAGGCGTGGGGTCCGGTTTGCGTGCGGACCCAAGACGGCCAGGAGTGTCTGGACGCGAGCGGTCTGGACGAGAGTTGCCGCGGCGGCATCGTCGTCGGCGGGCGGGGTCTTTCGCCCGGATGCGTGGAGAGAGCGGCGGCTCTGGGGATTCGGGGTCTGGTGGTGGGAAGCATCACGGACAGGGATCTTCGCGCGCTTCTCGGCTATGATCTGGGAAGCGCCATCACGGGTTCCGAGGCGGTTCCGGCGACCCTGGTGATCACAGAGGGATTCGGGGACCTGGCCATGGCCGACGCCACTTTCGAGGTTCTCCAATCGTGTGACGGAAGGAGCGGGTCGATCCACGGCAAGACCCAGATCCGGGCGGGCGTGATTCGCCCCGAAGTGGTGGTTCCCACGATCGCCGGGGCCGGCATGGCCGCGCCGCGCCCCGAAGTCCGAGGTACACTCGGCGTAGGGGTTCGCGTTCGGGGTGCTCGCGAGCCTTTCTTCGGGCGGGTGGGCAGGGTAACCGAACTTCCCGAGGAACCTGTAAAGTTGGAAACGGAGGCCGAGGTGAGAGTCGTGCGCGTGGTCTTTGAAGATGGACGCGAGGCCCTGGTGCCGCGAAACAACGTCGAAGCGATCTGAATACGCGGGGGATGTCATGGTGGACGAGAGCAGAAGTCAGGGATCGGACCCGTTGGACGTAATCTTCAAGCCTTCGTCGGTGGCCGTCATCGGCGCCTCGCGCCATCCGGGTTCCATCGGTTACCAGATCCTGGATAACCTCGTGACCTTTGGTTTCAAGGGCAAGGTGTTCCCGATCAACCCGTTCGCAGACGCCATTCACTCCTTCAAGTGCCACGCGTCGGTGCTCGACATCGCGGATGCGATCGACCTCGCCGTCGTCGTGGTGCCCAAGGATCGGGTGTTCGAGGTCGTCGACCAGTGCGGGGAGAAGGGAATCCGGGGCCTGGTCGTCATCAGCGCCGGGTTCAAGGAGGTGGGGGGCGACGGCGTCGCCCAGGAACAGAAGTTGCTGGAGCAGGTGCACCGCTATGGTATGCGCATGGTGGGGCCCAACTGCACGGGGGTGTTCAACGCCGATCCGCAGGTTTCGCTCCATGCGACGTTTGCGCCCGTCCACCCCCCCGCGGGAGACGTTGCGTTCATGTCCCAATCGGGCGCCCTGGGCGTGGCGATTCTCAACGTGGCCCGGGAGATGAACATCGGCTTTTCGTTCTTCGCCTCCGTGGGCAACAAGGCCGACATCGGCGGAAATGAGCTTCTGGCATACTGGGAAGATGATCCCCGGACTCGCGTGATCGCTCTGTACCTGGAGTCCTTCGGCGACCCTCGTGTGTTCACGCCGCTGGCTCGACGGATTGCCCGGAAGAAACCTCTGGTCGTGGTTAAGTCCGGAACCTCGGAGGCGGGCGCCCGGGCGGCGTCGTCGCACACCGGCGCCCTGGCGGGGCGGGACATCGCCATAGACGCCCTGTTGAACCAGTGCGGCGTCTTGAGGGCGCAGTCCATCGAGGAGATGTTCCACACGATCCAGGCTTTCACGCGATGCCCGCTCCCGGAGGGGAACCGGGTCTGCGTCTTGACCAACTCCGGAGGGCCGGCCATTCTGGCGACCGACGCGTGCGAAGAATACGGGCTGGAGATGGGGGCGCTGGCCGAGGAGACGAAGGAGAGTCTGCGGAAGATCCTGCCGGCCGAGGCGAGCGTCATCAACCCGGTGGATATGATCGCCAGCGCCGACCATCAAACCTACCGGGCTTGCCTGGACGTGATCTTGAATGACGCCGAAGTCGACATGGCGATGGTGATCTTCGTGCCTCCGATGATGATCAATCCCATCGACGTGGCCACGGCGGTCACGGAAGTCACCCGGGCGCACAAGAAGCCCGTCCTGGGCGTCTTCATGGCGCTGGAAGAGTTCTACGAACAGCTGCCGAAGGAGGTACCGGACCATCCGCCGCTGTTCTTCTTTCCCGAGCCTGCGGCGCGCGTCTGTTCGGATCTCTACCGGTACAGTCAGATGCGGAAGCGGCCCGAGGGATTCACTCCCGACTTCGAGGTGGACCGCGAGCGGGTGACGGGACTGCTGGCCGGCGCCCGGGGAGGGGAGGGCGGGTACCTTTCGATGGAAAATGCCTTTGCCGTGCTGGCCGCCTACGGAATCCCGTCCTGTGCAATGAGCCGGGTGGGAAGTTCGGACGATGTGGCCGGGGCGGCGGCCGAGATCGGTTTCCCGGTAGCCGTAAAAGCCGGCGGCGCGGGCATTGTGCACAAGTCCGACGTCGGGGCGGTGGTTCTGGATCTTCGAAGCAAGGAGGACGTCGAGGTGGCGGTGGCGGGGATGAAGCGGAACCTGGAATCACACAATCTGCTTTCCGAGCTCGACGGATTCGTGATTCAGGAGATGACCGAGTGCGGCCAGGAAGTCATCATCGGAATGAGCACGGACCCGCTCTTCGGCCCTCTTCTCATGTTCGGAATGGGCGGGAAGTACGTTGAGGTCTTCAAGGATGTTGTGTTCCGTCCGGTTCCCATCACCGACGTCGACGCCTGGGAGATGGTGGGAGCGGTCCGGGGTCTCCCGATCCTGAAAGGGGTGCGGGGGGAGAAGGGGGTCGATCTTTCGACGATCGTGGAAATGCTCCAGCGGGTTTCCCGGCTCGTGGCCGACTTCCCCGAGATTGCGGAACTCGACATCAATCCCTTCATGGCGTGTCCCGATCGCGCGGATTCGAAGATCGTTGACGCTCGGATCCGGATCGTCTCGGACGAACCCGCATCGAAGTAGCCGGGCATCTGCGAATGGGCGAATAGGCGGTGAAACCGAGGAAGCAAGCCACAGATTTCACAGATTCTACAGACGGGAATCGAACGCCCTGCGGGCGCCCATCCGGGAACCCGACTTCCTTGACACTTGCCCTCGTCACTTGCCCTTCAATTCAGAACTTAGAACTCGTCTTGCACCACAGAGATCAGCCCGCCGCCTCCCAATCCATGGACAGTTTCTTCCCGCTCGCCGCGCAGTCACGGAGGTAGAGGTTGATCAGGGTTTCATAGGGGATCCCCGTTTCCCCGGCCATTGCCTGAAAGTAGTCGATCGTGGCCCGGTCGAGACGAATCGTGACCTGACGCTTCAGGCGCCAGGATGTGGCATTGCAGGATTCGCCCCCAAGACAGTCGGAGAGAAAGGCATCGGTTTGTCCTCTAGCGGTCTCGGGCGGGCGTGACAGCGCAACGCCACAATGGCACGTGTGGCCGACAGTGTGTCATTAACACCTGTCATATTGACATAACAATCTCCTCAGAATTCTCATTCATCCCCAGCATGAAGCCCGCGACTCCGGTTTTTCAAATCATTTTAAGGCAATTATTATAATAAGTTAGAGTGTCACACTCGCCAGCGTTCTCCGGTTCCCACAAGATTGGCACGCAAGGTGCAATAGGTTCTGGGCGAGTGGCGAAAGGGATGGGTAAGGGGTCGAGGATGAGTCAGGGAAAGAGGAAGAGGATCATTGGTACGTAGACAGTCAAAACAGGAGGTGTTCGAGATGTTGGTGAAATGGAGGCCCAGGTTCGGAATGTCACGGCCGGATGAGTTCGATCGGTTCTTCGACGACGTCTTCAACGTGTGGCGGGGCTCGGGCGGTGAGAACCGTTCGTGGATGCCGAGCGTCGACGTGGTCGAGGAGAACGGAGACTACGCGTTCAAGGCCGAGCTGCCGGGAATGAAGAAAGAAGACATCGACGTCCTCTTCGACCACGGCGAGCTGGTGATCAAGGGCGAGCGGAAGTGGGAGGATGAGGATAAGAAGGAGAACTACCGCAGAATCGAGAGGCGGTACGGCAAGTTCGAGAGACGCTTCGTACTTCCCGACGAGGTGAACTCGGATGACGTGAGGGCCGAGTACAAGGATGGCGTGCTGAGCGTGGTGGTGCCGAAGATCGAGGCGCCGAAGCCTAAGCAGATTTCCGTAGAAGTGAAGTAGCAGGGGTGCGCCGAGACTATCGGTGCAGGGATGGCAGGCCCCCGTTCCCGGAAACGTCAAACCGGGAACGGGGGCGCAAGTGCTTGTCGATGACGGGATTCCTTTCGGGGTTTTGTTCTGGACACGATGCGGCTTCATTGTCCATAGTAAAACGGGTGAATCGTAGACAATTCATGACCGGTATCTAACGAGACACAGTCAGACAGGGGGAAAGCCAAATGGGTAAGGTTATTGGAATCGATCTGGGAACCACAAACTCCTGCGTGGCGGTGATGGAAGGGGGAAAGCCCCTGGTCGTCGCCAACCAGGAGGGCCACCGAACCACGCCTTCGGTCGTGGCCTTTGCAAAGGACGGCCAGCGGCTCGTCGGGCAAGTGGCCAAACGTCAGGCCGTCACCAATCCCAAGAACACGATCTACTCGATCAAGCGCTTCATGGGGCGGCAGTTCGACGAGGTGTCGAGCGAGATTCAGACGGTCGCGTACGAGGTCGGACGAGGCTCGTCGGGAGGCGTGGTGGTCAAGGCGGCCGACAAAGAGCTGACGCCGCCCGAGATCTCCGCGATGGTGCTTCAGAAGATGCGCCAGACGGCGGAGGATTACCTGGGCGAGAAGATTACCGAGGCGGTGGTCACCGTACCTGCGTACTTCAACGACTCACAGCGGCAGGCGACCAAGGATGCCGGACGGATCGCCGGTCTTGACGTCAAGAGGATCATCAATGAACCGACGGCTGCCTCGCTAGCCTACGGGCTCGACAAGAAGAAGAACGAGAAGATTGCCGTCTACGATCTGGGCGGCGGGACCTTTGATGTCTCCATTCTCGATATCGGGGACGGTGTGTTCGAGGTTAAGTCGACCAACGGCGATACGCATCTGGGGGGGGATGACTTCGACCAGCGGATCATCGATTGGATGGTCTCGGAGTTCAAGAGCCAGGAGGGGATCGATCTGTCGAAGGACCCCATGGCCCTACAGCGCCTGAAAGAAGCCGCCGAGAAGGCCAAGTGTGAGCTGTCGACTACGGCGGAGACCACGATCAACCTGCCGTTCGTTACGGCGGACGCGAACGGCCCCAAGCATCTGGTGATGAATCTCACTCGGGCCAAGTTCGAGCAGTTGGTGGAAGATCTGATCGAGCGGACCGTCGGGCCCTGCAAGAAAGCCATGGCGGACGCCGATCTCCAGCCGTCCGAGATCGATGAGGTGATTCTGGTCGGCGGCTCGACTCGAATCCCGAAGGTTCAGGAGACGGTCAAAGGTCTCTTCGGGAAGGACCCCAATAAGGGTGTGAACCCGGACGAGGTCGTTGCCGTGGGCGCGGCCATTCAGGGCGCCGTGCTGACGGGCGACGTTCAGGACGTGCTTCTTCTCGACGTGACCCCGCTGTCTCTTGGAATCGAAACCCTCGGTGGCGTCATGACGAGACTCATCGAGAGAAACACCACGATCCCGACGTCAAAGAGCCAAATCTTCTCGACCGCGGAGGACAGCCAGACGACCGTGGACATCCACGTTCTCCAGGGAGAGCGTCAGATGTCCCTCGGAAACAAGACGATCGGGAGATTCCAGCTCACGGGGATTCCCCCGGCACCCCGCGGCATGCCGCAGGTCGAGGTGAGTTTCGACATCGATGCCAACGGGATTCTCCAGGTTTCGGCGAAGGACAAGGCGACGGGGAAAGAACAGTCGATCAAGATCCAGGCGTCCAGTGGTCTGAGTGAGCAAGAGATCGAGAAGATGGTCAAGGATGCGGACGCGCACGCGGATGACGATCGCGCGCAGAAGGAGGCCGCGGAGATTCGGAACAACGCCGACCATCTGGTCTATCAGACCGAGAAACTGCTGAAAGAATCCGGTGACAAGATGGACGCGTCGTCACGGGCGGCTTTGGAGAAGGCGACCGAGGAAGCCAAGGAGGCGTTGAAGGCATCCGACATCAACCGGATCAAGTCGGCGACCGAAGCCCTGACCCAGGCCTCGCAGGCTGCAGCCAAGGTGATGTACGAGCAGGCCGCCGAGGCCGGTGCCGGGCCGGGTGCCGGGCCAGGCGCCGGAGGGCCGGGCCAACCGCCTCCGGGCGGCGAGCCCTCGGGGGAGAAGGAGAAGGAACAGGCCGTCGACGCCGATTTCGAGGTCGTCGACTAGGTCCGTAGGTAGAAGAGAGCGTCTGCAGAGAGGGGGTCCGATCGGGCCCCCTCTACCGCATCAGTCATAACTGGCTCTGGGATGCGGTAGGTGATTTCGACCTCCAACCGCTCCGGAAGCTCCCTCGATGCCTCCCGATTCGATCCTTCCTCCATGACCGCTCCAATCCCCTCAGAACTCCTCCCAACATCTTACTACCCTCAACCAATGGAGTGTCCAAAGAAATTGGGGGCGCCATGGGGGATAGAATGAGGTTGCTCTACACTCCGCGGGCCCGTTACACTGATATCAGGGTGGCGCGGGCGATACGCGGAGGCCGGCTTGCTGAACGGGGGAGCAGCGGAAGATCGGGGAGAAACCGCCGGAGGCGGCGTCCGACTCCACGTGCTCCGGATCTCCGTCGTTGCACTCCCTCTCCTGGTCTATCTCCTGACCCTGTGCCCGACGATCGGCCCCGGCGACGGCGCGGAGCTGGCCACGTCGGGCGCCCTTCTGGGGGTTTCGCATCCCACGGGCTATCCCCTCTACACGTTGATCTCAAGACTTTTCGTCGCCGCGATTCCGTGGGGCACGGCCGCGGCGAAAGTCAATGTGGTTTCCGCGGTCTTCGCCGCCCTTGCGCTGTTTTTCCTTTTCGAGGTCTTGCGGACACGGCTGAAATCGGGGTGGAGCGCGTGGCTGGCCTGTCTCGCGCTGGCGTTTTCGAGGTCGTGGTGGCTGAGCTCGGTCACGGCGGAAGTCTATGCCATGGGCGCGTTCTTCCTGACCCTTCTGCTATGGATGGGTCTGGGTCCGGCTGGAGGGTCGCGGTCGAGGGTGACGGTCCTCTGTGCATATGTCTTCGGAGTTGCGCTGACGCACCACGTGACCATCCTGCTGGCCGCTCCTTTCGTCCTGCTCTCCATCTTTCCCGATCTTCGCAGAGACAGAAGGTTGGTCCTGGTCTGCCTGACGGCCCTGCTTGTCCCCCTGACGCTCTACGCCTACATCCCGATTCGAGCCGGACTATCCCCACCTTTTGTTTTCGGGGATGCGCGCGGCTGGTCGGGGTTGTGGCGACATCTCACGGCCTCGGGGTATCGGGGGAATCTCCTGCCGGCGGGATGGGAGACGCTCGTGTCCGGTGCCCGTTCGCTTCCCGGCTACCTGGGCGAAGGGATTCCGGTGTTTCTCATCTGGGCGCCCTTCCTCGGGATGATCGATCTCTGGCGGAGGCGGGTGCGTCTCCTCGGGTGGCTGGTCGTCCTGGCAGGGCCGTACCTCGTTTTCTCGCTCGCCTACGCCATCCCCGATATCAGTGCCTACTTTCTGCCCGTCCACGTGGTGCTGGCGGTGCTGGCGGCGGCCGGGTTCCGATGGATCTTGGAGATGGCCTGCCGGGCGGGCGGTTCGTCGAGTGGTGGGCGGGCTCGACTTCCCCGAGTCGCGGCATCGCTGGCGTTGGCGGGTGCGGTGTCGGGCGTGTTCTTCTGGAATTTGCCCTGGTGTGACCGGAACCATCACCGAATTGCCGAGGCCTACGGACGGGCGCTCCTCGACACGGCGGAACGGATGACGAATGGGCGGGCCACGCTCTTCGCTCTGGGCGATCACGCCGTGTTTCCCCTCGCCTATCTTCAGCGTGTCGAACATCGCGCGCCCCGGGTAACGGTGTATGACCAGTCCGGAACGATCCTCGACGATGTTTACGGGGACCGGGGCCTGGAGGGCCCGTCTCCGGACCGGTCGAGGCGTGCAGCCATCGAACGGGAGATCGTGGCCGAATCCCCGGGATCCGTGTTCTTCTCTCAGAGAGAGAAGGTGGCGAGCGGCATGGAGGTTCCCGTTCGGCCCGTCGGACTCCTGTTTCAGCCCAGGGCCCAGCCACTTCCTTCAGACGTCCAGGAAAGCCTGTGGGGTTCTTACGAGTTTCCGGACATGCGCGATCCGCATCTCTACGCGGACATCTCCTCGAGGGTGATCGGCGGCGTCTACTTTCAGCAGGCGGCCCTCGTCGCCATCGAAAGCGGAGACGCGCTTCGCGCGCTCGAGGCGGTGAGAACCGCCGGCGACGTCGCGGCGGATGTCGCCGCCGTGCAGGCCCGACAGATTCAGCTGTATCTCTCGCTGGGCGACAGGGACGGCGCCGTCCGCTCGGCTCGCGAGGCGGTCCGCCTTCTACCCGGTTCACCGTGGGCGCTCAACAATCTCGGGAGCGTGTATGCTCTGGTGGGGCGGTGGGAGGAGGCAAAGGCGGTGTTGCAAGGGGCGCTTCGAATGGCTCCGGATTTTGCGGCCGCCCGTGCGAATCTGGGTTCGGTCTCTTTTGGAATCGGGCGCCCGGCCGATGCGGTGGCGGATCTCGAGAGAGCGTTGACGATGGACCCGTCGATGGTGAACGCCCGGTACAACCTGGCGCTCGCTCTCTGGAAAACCGGAAAGCCCGAGGAGGCCACGGTCCAGCTGTCGCGACTTCTGGAGGTCCTGCCACGCCACGAACCGTCACTCCGCCTCATCGAGTCCCTGCAAAACGGCGGGGGCATTCCTCCGGGAGCCGCCATGCGGTTGACGTTCACGTATTGAGAAGGCGACCCGGCGACAAGACGGCGGAAGAGGAACATAGACAGAAGGCAGCGGGGAGAGGGAGAGTCTCGCTCATACTATTCAGATTGACTTTTCGCCGGGCAGCGTCTACCTTGAACGCGAGACCATCTTCGGGTGCGCATGCGTGATCCGATTGCTCGAACCATCAGCCAAAGCGGGGTACGTCGATGTCGGTTTCTCCTCAGCACGTAACGGATGACACCTTCGAAGCGGAAGTTGTGAAGTCGGATCTGCCGGTCGTGGTCGATTTCTGGGCCCCATGGTGCGGCCCCTGCCATATGATCGCCCCGTCGCTTGAAGAGATTGCCAAGGAGTACGAGGGCAAGGCGAAAGTGGCGAAGGTGAATGTGGACGACAGTCAGCAGACGGCGATGAAGTTCGGGATCCGCAGCATTCCCACGGTACTCTTCTTCAAGGGCGGAAGTGTGTCGGATCAGGTGATCGGCGCGGTCCCCAAGGAGGAACTCAAAAGAAAGCTCGACAACCTGCTGGGGTAGCGGGCCGGAACGGAGTTGGCTTGTCGAAGCGTCTCTATCAGATCGATCCGTACCGGACGACATTTGAATCGGCGGTCATTCGCAGGTTTCCCGAGGGCGAAAGGGTGGGTATCGTCCTTGAGGAGACCTGTTTTTATCCGACCTCCGGGGGGCAGTACGCGGACGGGGGAACGTTGGGTGGAGAACGGGTGGAAGACGTCCGCCAGGACGGCGAGGAGATCGTGCATGTTCTCACCTCAGACCCGAGCGGCGATCGCCTCGTGGGAAAGATCGACTGGACCCGGCGGTTTGACCATATGCAGCAGCACTCGGGACAACACGTCCTCTCGCAGAGTTTCCTTCGAATCCTGAACCTCAATACCGTGTCGGCCCACCTGGGGGCGGAAGCATCGACGGTGGAGCTCCCCGCCGAGAACCTCACTCGCGACGATCTGAACAGAGTGGAGACCGAAGCCAACGGGATCGTATTGGAGTGCCGGCCGATCCACGCTCTCGAGGTGTCCGTCGACGAAGCGCGGGCCAGGGGTGTTCGAAAGCTGCCCGAGCGCAGCGGGAATCTCAGAATCATCGAGGTGGCGGACTACGACCTCTCTGCCTGCGGCGGAACGCACTGCCGATCGACGGGCGAGATCGGTCTCATCAAGATCGCCGGTACCGAGCGAATTCGAAAGCAAACGAGGGTGGCGTTCCTGTGCGGATGGCGGGCCCTGGAAGATTACCGGAGCCGTTGGCGGTGGTTGGAGGAAGCCGCCCGAGCGGTGGGGCGGGGAGCTTCGGATCTTCCCGGGGAGGTTCGGAAACTGATGGAGGACGCCGCCCGGCGGAAGAAAGAGGCCACTCGTCTGGAGGAAGAGATCCTGGGGTATCGGGCGCGTTCACTCCTGCCGGACGCGCAGAAGGTCGGAGGCGTCCGACTGGTCGCCGTGATGGCCCAGGACCTTTCGCCCGAGGCCCTGTCTACTCTGGCCGGGCGCCTGGTGTCGAGCCCGGGCGTTGTCGCTCTTCTGGGATGCGCCGGTGAGAAGGGCCATCTGGTCGCTGCGCGCTCGGAGGATGTGGATGTCGACATGAGCCGGCTTCTTCAAGATGTGCTGTCCGGGCGCGGGGGGCGGGGTGGGGGAACGCCGGTGTTCGCGCGCGGAGGACTGGACCGGGGACGGGTAAAAGCCACACTCGAGGACCTTCGAAGTCTCGTCGAGAGCCGGATCCCGACGGAGTCCTGAGGGTGACCCCGCCGGTTGGGATGAGCATGGAGAAGGGCCGGCGGCACAGAATGGGGTTGTGACGCGCGAGGATGGAGAAAGGCCGGTGGCACACAATGGTGGTTGACGTTGCCCTGGTGCGGGCCCCCGACTACGACGAGCGCACGGTTCGGCCCGCCGTCAAGACGGTCCTGGATCTCATGGGCGGACTCGAATCCTTTGTCCGCCCCGGAAGCCGTGTCCTCATCAAGCCGAATCTGCTTGCAGCCAGAGAACCGGATCGAGGAGTGACCACACACCCGGCGGTGGTCAGGGCCGTGGTCGAGGAGGTCAGGCGCGTAGGCGGCGTGCCGTGGGTGGGGGACAGTCCCGGCGGTGCGGCGCGCGGCGTCGATCGAGTGCTGACGAACACGGGGATCAAGGTTGCGGCCCTCGAAGGCGGCGCGGAGATCATGAACTTCGAGGCCTCGGGCGCGGAACGTCGAAGCGTCAACGGATCCGCCTACTACGTGGCGAGGCCGGCTCTCCAGGCGGACTGTGTGATCAATCTTCCGAAGCTCAAGACTCACTCGCTTGTCCTGTATACGGGCGCCGTGAAGAACATGTTCGGCGTCATTCCTGGGTTCAGAAAGGCCGAGTACCATCGAGACCATCCCCGACCCGACGATTTCTCCCACACGCTGGTGGATATCTTCTCCCTCGTACCGCCGACGCTGAACATCATGCATGGAATCCTGGCGATGGAGGGGAAGGGGCCCTCCTCGGGAACCCGCCGTTGGGTCGGATACCTGGCGGGCTCCGCGGATGCCGTAGCTCTGGACGCCGTCATGACGCACGTCCTGGGATTCGGGCCGGGCGAGGTCGAAACAACGGTGGAGGCGGCCCGGCGAGGGTTGGGCCAGGCCGATCTTGCCCGGATTCGCGTGTTGCCGGAACCGCTCGACGGATTTCGGATCCCGGATTTCGACCTGCCCTCCAACCGGCTGATGAAACTGATTCCCAAGGGGCTGGTCGATCTATTGAGTCCTTGGCTGTGGATCCGCCCGCGAGTGGACGCGTCCAGGTGCACGCGTTGCGGAACCTGCGTCGAGAACTGCCCAACCGGAGTCATGGAATGGGTGGACAACGGAATCCACATCGACTACGACGGTTGCATCAAGTGCCTCTGCTGCGACGAACTTTGCCCTGCAGAAGCCGTGGAACAGGAGCGCGGCTGGCTTGCCAGAAAAATCCACTGAGGCGCGGTGTTCTTGAGCGGAGTGCGCATGTCAAACCGAAGGCCGCAGCTGTTTACCCCGGGGCCCGTAGAGGTCGCGCCGGAACTGGTCGAGGCGGCTGGCTTCATCGTGCACCATCGTTCGCTGCTTTTCAGACATGTGATGGCGAGTGTTCGCCGGTCGCTCCGTCCGTTCTTCGGTACCGAGGGGGACATCATTCTCCTCGCGTGTTCGGGTTCGGGTGCCATGGAGGCGGCGGTGTCCAATTTCGTCTCGCCCGGAGATCGGGCTCTCGTGATTCGCACGGGCAAGTACGGATCTCGGTGGGGTGAACTCTGCAAAGCCTACGGAGCGGCCGTGGAGTGGATGGACGTGCAACCCGGCGAGGCCGTTCGGGCGGACGAGGTACGGCGGCGGGTGGAGGGTTGGGCGCCCCGGGCGGTTCTTGGGGTCCATGTGGAGACGTCCACGGGAGCGCGGAACGACATCGAAGCGGTGGCCCGTGCGGTGAGCGGGCGCGCCACCCTGATTGTCGACGTCATCTCCAGCCTGGGCGTCCATGAGATTCGAATGGACGAATGGGGAATCGACGTGGCGGTCGGCGCGTCACAGAAAGGCCTGGGACTGCCCCCGGGACTTGGTTTCGTTGCACTGGGCGGGCGAGCGCTTCGGCGGATGGCCGATTCGAGGTCGCCCCGGTACTACTTCGATCTCAGGAAGTACGTCGCGGCGGCGGGGCGGGACGAGACTCCGTTCACGGCGCCGGTCGGCCAGATCGCTGCGTTGAGGTGCGCTCTCGATCAAGCGAAATCGCCTGGACAGTCCATTCGCCGCTATGCGCGCGCGGCTGCGGCCGTGCGTGCGGGCGTGCGGGCGCTGGGACTGGACCTGTACCCGGAGGTTTCCTCCAACGCCGTTACCGTTTTCCGCGTGCCGGAACACATGGATGCGACGCGGCTCGTGCACGTTCTGGAAGCGAAACACGGGATTCGGATTGCGCACGGGCAGGGCGAGCTCCGGGGACGCATACTACGGCTCGGGCACCTGGGCCGGTTTGAGGACGAGGATCTGGTTCGTCTGTTTGAGGGGCTGGAGGCGGGGCTCCAGGAGTGCGGGGTGCGCGTGGCTCGAGGGGGCGGCGTTCGAGCCGTGCAATCGGCGCTTGCGGGTTTCCCGGGGAGATCGGCCGATGGATCTTAGAGAGAGATTGAAGCGGGTTTTCGAACTGTGCGATCCTCTGCCGGAAGCGCTCTTCTTCGAGAGCGGATCGCATGGCTGCAGGGATCCCAATTTCTTCTACGTGACCGATTTCCAGTGGGGAACCCTGACCGGGGCCACGGCCGTCCTGCGTCCGGGCGAGCGCCCGATGCTGATCAGTTCGATCATGGAGGCAGAGAGCGCCCGGAGGGATCGAGACGTCGAGGTCATCGTCACTCGCAACCGGCGCGAACACGACGCTGCGATCGCCGATACGCTGGGTTCGCACGAGCGGATCGGGTACAACCCCTACGGGCTCTGTACCGCTCGGTTCCGGTCTCTCACGGATCTCCTCCCCGGCGCGAAGTGGGTGGACGTATCTTCCTCCCTCGCGCGCGCCCGACGGATCAAGGATTCTGAGGAGATCTCTCGAATTCGCAAGGCCTCGGAGATGAGCGCCCGTGTGATGGAGGACGTCCCGATTCTTCTGGAAGAAGGCATGCAGGAGAAGGATCTGGCCGCGGAGATCAACTACCGGTTGCAGAAGGACGGCGCGGACGGGTTTGCCTTCAGCACCATCGTTGCCTTCGGGTCCAACGCGGCCGAACCCCATCACCAGCCCACCGAGGCGATTCTGACGCCCGGCTCCCTGGTTCTTGTCGATTTGGGGGCGCGACACCGGCGGTACTGCGCGGATCTCACGCGCACGTTCGCCTTCGGCGATGTAGGAAAAGCGGGGATGCGGATGCACAGTGTCGTATCCGAGGCCCAGAGCGCGGCACTGGCGTGCGTGGGGCCCGGCAGGCATGGGGCGAAGGCCCACGAGGCGGCCGAGCACGTGGTGGCCAGGAGTGAGTTCACGGGCCGATTCATCCATGCCGTGGGGCACAGCGTCGGGCTTGAGGCGCAGGACGGAATGGTCCTGCACGCGCATGCCGATTTCACGATCGAACCCGGTATGGTATTCGCCGTTGAGCCTGGAGTCTACGTTCCGGGACAGGGAGGCGTGCGGATCGAGGATACGGTTCTGGTCACCGAGAGAGGCGCGGAAACGTTGACACGGGTGTCCAGGGAGCTGACAGGCGCCCGCACCTAGCCCGAGCGCGTCCGCCGGCATGGGGAGAAAGAACACCGTGAAAGACAGTCATCCCGAGAACAAAACACCCTCCACGTCCCCGCCCAGGCGTCGAGCGCCGGACCAGGATCCTCCGCCGTCCGGCCCCCGGGGAATGCATACGGACCTCAATCTGCGCCTCCGTGATCAGATTCGAGAGAACCACCTGCTGTTTGAACTCGGGAGCCGAATCAGCTCCTCGCTGGATCTCCAGGAGGTCTTGGGGCATATCCTCGATGTCGTCGACCAGCTGGTTTCCTATGACGCGGCGTGCGTCTACCTTCTCGACGAGATGGGCGAGGAAGTGGCGTCGGTTACGGAACGAGGTTATCGAGAGGGCAAGGAAGAGGAGCTCCGGCTCAAGATCGGAACCGGGATCGTGGGGTGGGTGGCCATGACGGGCCAGGACACGATCGTGGCGGACGTGCGGAAGGATCCCCGGTACCGCATGGCCCGGAAGCGGACCCGATCGGAGATCGTGGTGCCCATCCGGAGCGGCAACGACATCCTGGGCGTCCTCAACCTCGAGTCGGACGACGTCGACGCCTACGACTACGACGATCTTCGTCGCTTGACGGGTTTTGCGGCGCAGGCCAGCATCGGCATTCGAATGGCGAAGCTCTATTGCGAGATGGAAGAGAAGCGGCGGATGGAGCAGGAGATCGCGGTTGCCCGCCAGGTTCAGCGTCACTTCCTCCCGGACCGGGATCAGGAGATTCCCGGCTACGATGTCTCCGGTTTGAACGTGACCTCGCTGGAAGTGAGCGGCGACTACTACGACTTCATCCAGGTGGCTCCTGGCCAGCTGGGGATTGTGATCGGAGACGTATCGGGCAAGGGCATTCCGGCCGGACTCCTGATGGCCTCGTTGCGCGCCGGGCTTTTGGCGGAAGTCCGGAACAACTACGCGATCCGCACCATCCTCACCAAAGTCAACCGCCTGCTCTGGGAGAGCAGTGAGCTTGCGGAGTACGTTACCGCCGTCTACGGCGTGCTGGATCTCGAGCGCAGGGTTTTCACCTACACCAATGCGGGACACAATCCGCCGATGCTTATCCGTGACGGAGAACCCACCCGCGAGCTGAGCGCGGGAGGGATGATTCTCGGAGCCTTCGCTGAAGCCGCGTATGTGGAAGAACAGGTCCAGCTGGAGGCCGGCGATATCCTGGTCTTCTATACGGACGGAGTCACCGAGGCCTCGTCGCCGGACGGAACGATGTTCGAGACGGAGGGCCTGGAAGCCGTATTGCGAAAGAACGCCCATCTTTCGGCGAAGGCCATGTGCTATACGATTCGGGGAGAGATCCGGAGGTTTACGGACCGCGAGGCTCTCGGGGACGATCTTACCCTGGTCGTCGTGAAGGTCCTGGGATGAAAACCGCCGCCGCCAGGCCCGAGCAGGACATCCGTGCGGCCATTCACCGATGGGCCCGAACGTTGTTCGAGGCGGCAGCCGCGTTCGCCGATTCTCCGCCGGACCTCAGCCTGGCCGTGATCACCACGATTCTGGGTTGGCGAATCCTCGCCGAACGATCTCCCCGGTCGCTCCGGGTGGGAGATATCCGCGGCGTTGGGGATCTGCTCGCCATGGCGGAGAATCTGGATGGCGACCTTGCGGCGGATTTGCGGGGCGCCTCCGGAACCGAAACACCGGCGTCCTTTGACGGGCGTGTTGCGGACGTGTGGAGACAGACCGGCGATTGCTCGCTCTCCCCGTCCCGACTGGACATTCTCGGAATCGCCTACCAATCCATACTGGCTTGTTCGGATGCGGCCTCGGGGCACAGATCCCGGAAACTGGGCGGTGTCTTCTACACTCCGCCGGAGGTCGTCGAGATGATCGTTCGACTCACGCTGGCGACGGGACGGGGATCCGTAGAAGCGCCCACGGTTCTGGATCCGGCGTGTGGTTCGGGTGCCTTCCTCCTGGGAGCTTACGCGCAACTCGCCCGCCGGGGGGCGGCGCTTGCCGCGAATGAGAGAGCCGGTCTGATCAAGGCTTCGATCTTCGGAATCGACGCCGATCCACGAGCGGCCCGGCTCGCGCGGATCAACTTGAAGCTCGCGGCGCGGGCGGCCCGGGAACGGTCGCGGCTCCGCGGCCTGGAGGACATTGTCTCCCGGCGGATTATCACGGGATCGTCGCTGGACGAGCCGGGACGCACTCGCCCGGTTCCCTCGGCCGTCGAGCGGTCGTTTCCGGAGGTGATGAACCGCGGTGGGTTTGACGTCGTCATCGGCAATCCTCCTTACGTGAAGAACAAGGATCTCGACCCAAAGCGGAAGCGGCTCTGGAGAAAAGTCTATGGATGTGCGCGTGGACAGTACGACCTGATGGTGCTGTTCTTGGAAAAGGGGATGGAAGTCTTGAGACCGGGTGGGCGGATGGGGTTCCTGGTCTCCAACAAGTTCATGACGGCCGACTACGGGAGGGCGATCAGAGATCGGATCCTAAGCACATGCCGCATCGAGGAAATCGTCGACCTCTCGGGGGCGGGCGTGTTCCGAGGAACGGCCATCTACCCGTCGATTCTCGTCGTTCGCAAGACGGTCTCGTCGGGCAGGCCGCGGGGAAGCGTATTGCTACGGGACGGGGTGGTGGATCTTGCAAGACGGAGTGGAGGGAATCGGATCCCGCAGTCGTTCTTCTACGAGCGGCCGGGGAGGATTCTGACCACCTCGATCACTCGACCCCTCGTCCGGTTGCTGGAGAAGATCGAGACACGATCAACCCCGCTCGGCGGCATCGCGGTCGTGGAATGCGGGCTCGCGACGGCGGGGATGGGACGCTCGCTTCTCACCGGCGAGGAAGCTGCCCGGAGCGAGGATGCCGAGTCTCTCCATCGCTTCATCCGGGTGGAGAACATCCGGCCGTACGAGGTCCGTTGGAGTGATCGCTGGATCCGTCTGGACCCACGACGCCATTCGGCGGATCGCCTGCGCGACTTTCGGAGGAGAAAGGTGGTAATCCCGGGAGTTCGCCCGAGCCTCCAGGCCGCCTACGACGCTCGCGGCTACGCCCTGGGCCGCGTGTACTACCTCACCGATTCGAAAATGGATCACCGCCTTCTCCTGGCGTTCCTCAACTCGTCCGTTCTGGGCAGGTACTACGGTGCGCTTTTCGGTGCGGTCCGCATGGCGGGCGGTTTCCTGAGATTCAACGGTCCCCATCTGCGAGCACTGCCGATTCCGAATGACCTTCCGGACGGGACACGGAACCGCATTCTGGATCTCGTGGCGGAAAGACTGCGACTCGGACGAACCGCGTCCCCGTCACGGAAGACCCGCGCCACCATCGCCCGGTTGGAAACCGACATCGACGGGCGAGTCTGTGATCTCTACCGCCTCACGAAGACCGAGCGATCCGTCATTGCTGCGTCTGGATAGAACGGGTCAATAGGGATTGAGACCGCCGCCCGCCGGGTTGACAACGAGCGCGAGTGTGCCTAGACTTCTGCCGGGGAAGATGGGCCGGCGAAGAATGACCCACGGCGAACGCGAACACAGGAGGGCAGGACAGTGAAGAAGATCATCCTCTCGGCCGTTGTGATTGCAGCGATGTCGTCCGGCGCTGCGGCCGAGGAACCCGAAGGGTGGAAGTCATTTGCCAAGACGGGACTGGCGCTCTCCCAGACGAGCCTGAGCGACAACTGGAGCGGAAGCGAGACGGGCTCGATCGCGTGGACGTGGACGTTTCTGGGCGAGGCGGAAAAACGGGTGCATCCGAAGGCGCTGTGGTCCAACACGCTGAACATGGCCTTCGGCCAGACACATCAGTACGACACGCCTACGGAACGTTGGCAGAAGCCGATCAAGTCGACCGACAAGATCCGTTTGGACACCGTCGTCCGCGTGATTCTGGGAGGATGGGTGGATCCCTACGTCGCGGGGTATTTCAAGTCCCAATTCTACGACGAGATGGAGGGATCCGATAACAAACCTCGTTTGAATCCGGCGGTCATTTCCGAGTCCGCGGGGCTGGCGCATGCGTTTCTGGAGGAAGAGGGGAAGAATCTGGTCACCCGGGCCGGATTCGGTTTACGTCAGAACCGAAACGCCTTTGCGTCGGGCAAGGAATGGACCCACGACGGCGGCCTCGAATGGGTGACGGACTGGCGGTTCGCCGGAGTTGAAGAGAAGACCGTCTACCTCAGTAAGCTGACGGTCTACAAGGCGCTCTTCTTCTCGGAATCCGACACGGTGGAAGGGACTCCGCAAGAGGATGACTGGAAGTCGCCCGACGTCGACTGGGAAAACACCTTCACAAACAAGCTGACCGAATGGCTCTCACTCGACATTTACTTCCAGTGGGTGTACGACAAGCAGCAGAGCAAGACGGGACAGTACAAGCAGACCCTCGGCGTGGGACTCGTGTATCAGTTCCTGTAATCGGTCGCGCGGGCCGGCTTTCGCATCTCTCGCATGGGCCTTCGCCGCGGCCGGCCCTGGGTATGGGTTATCGTCTCTCACCTTTCACCTCTCGCCTCTCTGCTTGATCTGGCAAGGGGGCGAAGAATGGGGTCGTAAGGCTCGAGCGTAGGTTTTCCGGCCGAGCAGGGTATGGCTGTCTACGCTGTGTTACGGGGCCTTCGCTCGAGCCCAAGCCCCATCTTCGTCACCGTGCCGGGCCCCTCTCCGGAATCCGTGGAATCTGTGGCTGCAGGGTTCTCGACTCTCTGCGGTACGGGCCTTTTGCCGCGGCAAAGGTCCGGCGTCTCTTGGCCACGAGCGTGAGTGAGGTATTGAATCGGTAAGGAGGGCGGCGATCTGCTCGGACCGAAAGGCCACGCTCGGGCCTTCGATCCGGCGGACCTTCACCGCGGCCGGCCCGAGGCCGATGTTTTCCGGTTTTCGGTTCTCGGCTTTCGCATCTCTCGCATGGGCCTTCACCTCGGCCGGCCAGAGGTCTGGGTTGTCGCCTCTCAACGTCCGGCCCTCACCTGTTTGCTCCACAGGGTGATGGGAGGAAGAAACACCTGGACAGGTACGGCCGGGTCTCATATCTTACATATAGAATCAGGATGGTGATGGGCGTCTCCGGGGCATCACGCTTGGGACGCCCTTTTGGGACCTGTTCCAAACGACGCGGGATTGGGAATCAGGAACTTCTTCCGTGGCAACAGAGTTTAACGTGAGAGGCGTGAAGGCGGATGTGCCGTCCGCTGTGCGCCCGCGAGGGGGTTGACGAGACAGCATGCCGGTCTACGAGTACGAGTGCCAGAAGTGCGGTCATACTTTCGAAGAGACACGGAGTATCACGGCTGAGCCGCGGAAGCGGTGCCCCAAGTGCAGGGGAAAGGTCCGGCGACTGATTTCGCCGAACGTGCATGTGCTGTTCAGGGGCAACGGATTCTACTGTACGGATTACCGGAGCGAGGAATACCGGCGCCGCGAGAAGGAAGACCGCGAAGCGGGCAAGAAGTCGTCAAAAACTGAAGGTTCGAAGAGCGACACCAAAGCGTAGCGGGACGGACGGCACCTCGCCCTTTGGCGTCTCGCGGGCGGTGGCGGGGTTCATGAGTCTTCCCAGTTCTTGCTCTTGCGGGCGATGTCGTCGAGCATTCGATCGATCTGTTCGCGGAACCGGGCGGCCGGTGAGGGTTCAAACAGAGCCTGGCGAATCCGGCCCTTGTTGTCCTTCTTCACGTACCGGATGGACTTGATCACGTCCATGGGGGCGAGGATGTCCCTGGAAACCCGGACCTCGACCGGCTCGCCGCCGGCCCGAGTGTCGGGATTGTTATACGGGTTCATACCGAGGGACCAGCCGTGGGCCATCATTCCACACAGGGCGACCCGCAGGTGGTTCCAATCCTGGGTTTTCTCTAGGTTCATCCGTCTCTTCAGCCGATCGATGAGCGCATCGACCGTGGCGGCCATCTGTTCCAGAAGTTGAGCGTCCAGACTGATTTTTGCCATCGTCTGGAACATTTGGGAAAGGATGGCAGTGGTGTGACTCATGACGGCTCCTCTATGGGAGATGATGTTTTTCCTTTGGGTCGGCACCTTTTTGACCGAACTTCAGGGGAAAGTTCCGTCCCGCGCGCGACGAAATATTTGACATGGAGAGAAGGGGTTTGCTAGCCTGGCGGAGCCATGGGGAGGTCCTTCGAGGATGGTGATGACCGGCGACGCGCCGGCAAACCGCTAGCTACGGAGCGCATGTGAGAAGCGTCGAGTCGAGCGGCAGGCCGCAATGGCCACGGCCGTGCAGTCAGCGGTACCGAGAGCGGCTTTGGAGAGGAACATGGACTGCGGTCGTGGGTCTTGCCCTTGTCCTGCCGAGCATTGCAACGGCGAACGTCATTACCAATCTGAGTGCCATCCCGAATCCGTTCTCGCCGAACGGCGACGGAATGCTGGACGCGGCCACAATCTACGGCCAGGTGGCCGTTCCCGTTGATTCGCTGCGCCTGGCCGTCCGCAATGATTCCGGAACGGAGACGTGGTCGCTGAGTGTGGAGTCTCTGGGAGCGGGGTCCTACGAATGGGAATGGGACGGCCGGACGTCCGGAGGCGAGACTTTCTCGGACGGGGTCCATCGGTTGACCGCAGTGGCGTATGTCGGAGGATCGGTTGCCGACAGCGTGGACCGGTTGGTCTCAACGGATCTGTTCGCCCCGCGAATCGTCGATTTCCATCAGATCCGGAGCTCCTTCGCTCCCGATGCGGACCTCTGGAACCTCGCCGGACTGCGGTTCGGTATCGAGACGGGCGGTCCTGCCTCCGATACCACGCGGGTTCGAATTCTGGACGTGTCGGGTTCCCCGGTGTTGAACGTTGGGGGGTTCGGGGGAGCGGCGGGCGAGACGACTTTCTATTGGGACGGTCGGGACGAAGCGGCACTGCTTGTCGTCGAGGGGTCGTATGCCTTCGAGGTGCGGGCGGCCGATGAGGCGGGAAACGAAGACGTGCAGGCAGGACTCGTGTACGTCGACCTTGGGGCTCCGTTGGTTGGGGCGGACGCCGACACGGTGTTTGCGCACGCGTTTCCCGAGACCTTGTCCGGATGGGCCGAGGATCCGTCCGGCGTGGAAGCCGTTTTCCTTCGCTCGAGCCCCGGGGACTGGGAGGAACTGGACGTCACCGGCGGAGAATCGGTTGTCTGGAGTCACGTGGTGGGCGATTCCTCGGACGCCGACGGATGGTACGAGGTCTTCGTCAAGGCGCGTGACGTTTTCGGACACGAAACCGATTCGGTTCGGGTGGTCGTCGGCAAGGCCGGTTCGGGCCCCATCCATGTGGATTCCAGAATCGCCGACGGGGACACGGTGTTCGCCGACGGGGACCTGGTCGAAATCGAATCGGAGTGGGATCGCTCCGGGTATGAGATCGAGGCCAGCTTCGTGCAGCTGGACTCGAATTTCCAGGAGGGGTGGGAAACCGTTGAGGACGAGGGAGACGGGTCGTATCGAATCTCCTATCCGGTGAGTACTGCCAACGCCCGGGAGAACGCCGTGGGACTCCCGATCCGCATCAGGGCGACCCACGTCTTCCGCGCGGATTCCGCCTTCGTGTGGGTGGAGCTCCGAAACGAATCGGCGGAACCGGAGTCCGTCGATCGTCTGACTCTGGACCGGAACATCTTCAATCCGGATCTGGAAGAAGATGTCACGATTGCGTTTCCCTCGGCAGAGGCAGGTGCGACGCTTGAGATCTATACCGTGCTGGGGGAGCGCGTTTGGTGGGACCGGGTCGCGGGTCTCACTTCGGTGGTCTGGAACGGCCGGAACTCGGAAGGCGATCTCGTTGCGTCCGGTGTCTATCTGGTGAGACTGGGCGAGAGCGTCCGCAAAGTGGGTGTGGTCAAGTAGGTTGATCGAGGGTGTCCGGGTGACCCGAGAGGTCACGTGGGGATCCGACACGTCAACGATCCGTAGGGGGAACACGGAGAAATGATTCACCGCCGGGTTGTCTGGGTTGGAATCTGTCTGTTGTCTCTGGTGGCCGCCCCGTCGGAGTCGGTGGGAGCAAGCGTGGGTACCACGGGAGCGTCCTTCCTGAAGCTGAGCGTGGGGGCGCGGGCCGAAGCCCTGGGTGAGGCGGGTGTCGTGGGACTTGAAGGTATCGAGAGTCTCTACTGGAACCCTGCCGGGCTCGCGACCGGCGGATCTCGGGAACTGCTGGTGTCGCACCAACGGCTGTGGCAGGACGTGAGCGCGACCGCCTTCGCTCTCGGATTCCGGAACGATCGCGTGGGGTCCATTGCGCTGGGATTCGAGCAGCTGGGAATCGATGCGTGGAACAACCTATCGGGAGAGAGCGCCGTGGACGCGCGAGACCTGGCCGTGATTGTGGGTTTTGGTCGGTCACTCTCCGAGCGCTTGGCCGTGGGAGTGGCCGCCCGAACCCTGCACTCCGGTCTCGGGGACCATTCGGCCAGCGGGTTCTCCGTGGATTGCGGCTTGCGGTACAGATTCTCGGACCGGCTGGTGATGGCCGGGGCGGTCCGGAATCTGGGTTCCGGGCTGTCCTATCTGGATGCGGATGCGGACCCCCTGCCGGCGATCGGCAGTTTTGGCGGGGCCTTCAGATGGAAGAGTCTTCTGGTCGTGGGCGAGGCGCGAAAGGAGAGGGGAATCGACGCCTATGGAGCGTTGGGAGTGGAGATTCGCGTGCATCCCGTGCTGGCTCTGAGGGCGGGGTCCCGATTTGGATCGGCGGTTGAGCGGGCGGCCTCCGATGCCGCATGGGGTGTGGGGATCGGGCTTCCCAATGGGCTGAGAGCGGATTACAGCTACCGGGATTCGGACCTGGGGGGAAGCCACCAGGTTTCCGGAACGTACGGGTTTGGCGGGGCCGTGGGGATGGACGGGGGGAGTCCGGCCGGTCGGGAGTATTCTTCAGAGTCGTCCGTTCCCTCAAACCTCGTGGTGGTCAAGGGACTTCTGGCCGGTGCCGTGGATAGCCTCCTGGCCATGATGCCTCGGCCGGAGGGCGACCACATTTACCTGAGGAAGAGCCAGGCGAGCTCCACAGATCAGAAGAAGGGGGAGGAGACTCGATCGGGAGACGACGTGCTGGAGAACATTCTGACCGAGAAACTCACGCACATGGGGCTCAGCGTTCACGTGACGGCCGAAGGCGATACGCTCTCGGACCCGACCGTTTCTTCGGCACCCGTTCTGGAATACAGTGTTCTCGATCTCAAGGTGACGTACCCGTCCGGCGGCAGGCGGTACTACTTCGGGCGCAAGGAACTCCGGAGACTGGTGTGGGTCGACATCCACCTGAGGATGCTCGAGATGCCAGACGAGGCGATCCAGTGGGCGGGAGGAGGCGAGCGCTCTTACCGGGACGTCGTGCCTTTCAGCCTGCTCAAATCTCTGAAAACGGAAGGGTTCTCCTTCACGGAGGCCGAGTCCGAGGATCGAAAGTGGGATCGAATCCTCGAACCGGTGATTGCCACCGCCATCGTCGGGGGGTTGATCTATCTGTTCTATTCGAACAAGGGTTCGGAGTAGGATCATGGGTTTGGGTGTGAGAGGGATCGGCCGTCTTGTTCTCCCGGTCGTGTTGTCGGCACTCTGCCTCCCCGGTGTCCCGGGGTGCGGTGGATCATCCCCCCCCGTAAGGATGGATCCGGAAGACCAGCTGGAATTTTGCCGGCGCACGTGCGAGCAAGGCAAACCGTTGAGGGCCATTCCCAGCCTTCAGGATCTGGTGCTCAACTACCCGGGGACGCCTGAAGGGGTGGAGGCCCAGTACCTGCTGGGGGAGAGCTATCGCCGGACGGAGCAGTATGATCTGGCGCGCAAGGCCTATCAGGACCTTGTGCGGGAATACCCCAATTCGACGTATCGGGATGAGGCGCAGCTGAAGATCGGCGTCACCTACTTTGAGGAGTCGCTCCCCCCCGAGTACGATCAGGAAATGACCTACAAGGCGATGGAGGAATTTGAAGTCTTCCTGGCCGACTATCCCAACAGCCCTGTTCGGGGAGAGGCGGAGGATTGGCTTCGCATGTGTCGGGAGAAACTCGCCAAGAAGATGTATCTGAACGGCAAGTTGTACCTGAAGATGGGATACACGGCGGCAGCGCGGCATACGTTTCAGCGGATTCTGGACCGGCATCCGGCTTCGGAGTCGGCCGCTCCGGCGATCCTGGGGATCGCGCGATCCTACCTTCGGGAGAAGAAACGAACGGAAGCAGAAGCGGCATTGGACCGCTTGATTGACGAATTTCCGGGGACCCCCGAGGCTCGGATCGGCCGGGATACACTGGAAGATCTGAGGGGGCGTCCCGAGGGACAAGGGTAAGAGGAGGATTTGAGGCGTCTTCAGACAGAGGTGGGTGCGACGTGGGGCATGATCGGATCGGGATTATGGGCGGGACGTTTGATCCGATCCATATGGGGCACCTCGTCGCGGCCGAGGGCGTGCGAGTGGAGCTTCGCCTGGACCGCGTGGTGTTTGTACCGGCGGCCAGACCGCCGCATAAGCAGGCGGCGGGCATCTCGGACGGCGACCGCCGTCTCGAGATGACGCGAATGGCGACGGAAGACAATCCCGCCTTTGAGGTTTCGGATCTGGAATTGAGAAGAAGCGGGACCTCGTACACGATTGATACCGTTCGCCAGCTGAGAGCCGGATTTGGACCCGGAGTGGACCTGTTCTTCCTGATGGGTGTTGACAGTCTCATGGAAATCACCACGTGGAAAGAGTACGAATCCCTGCTTGAGGAGATGACCGTCGTGGTGTTTCCCAGACCCGGGCTCGATCCGTCCAGTGTGGACGGGGCCGTTCGGGATCGCGTTCGATTCGTTTCAACCTGTGAAGTCGGCCTGGCGTCGAGTGACATTCGCGAGCGCGTTCGAAAGAGCAAGTCCATCCGGTACTTGGTTCACCCGGCCGTAGAGGCCTTTGTTCAACAGGAAGGCCTGTACCGGTAGGCGTCCCTCCCTCTGTGGTTCATGACGACCGAGAATCCTCCGAAGGTCGGGGAATCCGCGACGCAGTTCACCCCGCGTGCGCGAGATTCTTCCGCCCCCGTGGCCGGGGGGGGAGCACCCGACCCGGAGATGGATTGGTGCGTCGGTGAACTGGAATTCCCACGACATTGAAGATCGAGTGCTTCCACTGGTGGCTCGACCCGGACGCTACGTGGGGCGGGAGCTCCACATCTCCGGCAAGCCGCATTCGCGCGAGCGGGTCTCAGTCCTGCTGGCATTTCCCGACGCGTACGAAATCGGAATGTCGCATCTGGGATTGAAAATCCTCTACCATCTGGTCAACCGGAGGGAAGATGCCCTGGCGGAGTTCGTCTTCTGCCCGTGGCCGGACATGGAGGACCGGATGCGGAAGAGCGGGATTCCCCTGTTTTCCCTCCAGACCCGCACGCCGGCCGGGCAATTCGACATTCTCGGCGTTTCCCTGCAGCACGAGCTTCAGTACACCAATGCACTGAACCTGTTGGATCTGGCGGGAATCCCTCTTCGAACGGAGGCTCGGGGCGAGGGGGTGCCCCTCGTGATTGCCGGCGGACCCTGCTGCTTCAATCCAGAGCCGATGGTTCCGTTTTTCGACGCGTTTGCGATCGGGGACGGGGAAGACCTCATACGGGAACTCGTGGAGGTGGTGGGGGAGTGCAAGCGGGCCGGTCTGCCGAGAGCCGAGGCGTTGGAGCGGGTGGGTGGGATTCCCGGAATGTATGTTCCCGGTCTCGGACGGGGAGCATCGCCGGATCCGGTGACGGCACGTGTCGTTCGTCGTCTGGATCGGGACAACTATCCCTCGCATCCCCCCGTTCCGCTGATGGACATCGCGCACAACCGCCTCGGTGTGGAGATCATGCGCGGGTGCACGCGGGGGTGTCGCTTCTGCCAGGCGGGCATGATCGGGCGCCCGGTCAGGGAGATGCCCGAAGACGACGTGATCCATCTCGCGGTCGAGGGGGTTGCGTCCGGGGGATGGGACGAGGTGGCTCTGGTGTCCCTGTCTTCGTCGGACTACTCGTCGATCGAATCGCTGGTGCCCCGGCTGGGCCAGGCACTGGACTCCCGGCGCGTTGGGGTGTGCCTGCCCTCGCTTCGCCCGGGGGGACTCACGCAGGGAATCGCCGCAGGGATCAGTCGCTTCAGGCATCCCGGGCTCACGCTTGCCCCGGAGGCGGGCACGCAGCGTCTGCGCAGAGTCATCAACAAGGAGTTTGACGAGGATCTTTTCCTCGGGGCCGTCCGGACCGCCCGGCGGCATGGTTGGAGGCAGTTGAAGCTGTACTTCATGATCGGTCTTCCAACGGAGCAGGAGGAGGACCTGCTGGGAATGGCTTCCCTCGCGCGGCGGGTGACCCAGGTCAAAGCCGACGGTCGCTCTCTCTCGGTGAAGATGAGCGTGTCGCCCTTTGTTCCCAAACCTCATACGCCGTTCCAGTGGGAGCCCCAGATTGCGGTGGACGAGACCACGGATAAAATGCGGTTCTTGAAGCGACATCTTCGGGGGGCCCCGGTGCAGCTGCGGTGGCCGAAAGGGGAGATGTCCACGATCGAGGGTCTGCTGGCCCGAGGGGACCGCCGCCTGGCGGCGGTCGTGGAAGAGGTGTGGAGAGGGGGCGCCCGTTTTGAAGGCTGGACGGAATCCTTCCGATACGACCGTTGGCAGCAGGCACTCTCGGGGCAAGGATTGGACGTTGAGACATTCCTGGGCACTCGGGAGGTGGGCGGATCCCTGCCCTGGGATACGGTTTCCTCGGGGGTGACGCGGGAGTTCCTCCTGGCGGAGAGAGCACGCGCGTTTCGTGAAACGTCCACGCCTGACTGCAGGGAGGGCGAATGCGGAAGCTGTCTTCGTCCGGATCGGGTGGCGGCGTGCAGACGGTCGACCGCCCGCATGGCTCCGCGCGCGCCGGCGTCCTTCGACGGCCCCGGACCCCGCCGGAATCGGCCGTCCGACGGTACCGGGCTTCGAATGGGCGTGCGGCTCCGCTACGCGAAGGGAGAGCCGGCGCGTTTCACGTCCCACCTGGACGTCGTGCGAATCTTCGACCGGGCCGTCCGTAGGTCGGAGGTCCCAGTGGTACAGAGCGCAGGGTTCAGTTCTCGTCCCAAGATGGCATTCGGCCCGCCGCTTTCCCTGGGTATGACCTCCGCCGCCGAATATGTGGACCTGCAAGTTCTGCGGCCGTGGCGAATGGAAGATCGGACACGGCTGGCCGGTGTGTTTCCTCCGGGATTCGAGCTCCTGGACGCCCAGGGGTTCTACGGCAAGGCGGGATCCCTCGGCGGGCCGGGGGGGCGGGTGCGGTACCGAGTGCGGTTCGGCGCACTCGTCCGTGCGATGGAATCGGATCTCGATTCCGGTCTCTGGTGGGAAGGTTGGAGGCGGCGGGTGGAAGAGGTTCGCGGGATGCTGCCGGATGGATGCGCGGACGAAGACGAAGAGGCGGGCGCCGAAGAGGGCAAGCTGAAAGCGGACGCCCCCACGGCGGCCCGGGTGCTGTCGCTTGACGCAGAGCCGGGCGGGGGTGGGGAATGGGAACTCCGGCTGGAGCTTCGAACGGGAGCCGGGTTGCGGAACGTGTGGGAAGAGACTCTTGTGGCGCTGGTGGAGCGTGCGGATCTGCTGCCGCTGGCGCGAATGGAACGTGAGGCGTACGACTTGTGGGATGGGGGACGGTGGGTGGCTCCGATGCAGGCGTTGACCCCGAACCGGGGCCGTTCCACGCCCAAAGAGAGTAGGTCGTGAGATGTACCGAGAGATTATCATCAATGCAGAAGAGACGGAGACCCGCGTTGCGCTCTTGGAGGATCACCGTCTGGCGGAGTTTTTTGTGGAAAGGCCCGAGAATCGAAGGATTGTCGGCAACGTGTACAAAGGGTTGGTGAACGCCGTGTTGCCCGGGATGCAGGCCGCGTTTGTGGACGTGGGCCTTGAAAAGAGCGTGTTCCTGCACGTGTCGGACCTGATTGAGAGCGATCTCTTGGACGAGGACTTCGACGAAGGCGGGCCGGCGAACGGCCGCTCCCGGAGCGGGCATCCGCCCCGGCCCGCCAGGATCGAGGACTGTCTGACCAAGGGGCAGGAAGTTCTTGTGCAGGTCACCAAGGAGCCGATCTCTTCCAAAGGCGCCCGGGGGACAACGCAGATCTCCATCGCCGGACGCTTCCTGGTGCTGATGCCCAACTCGACGCACCTCGGAATCTCCCGGAAGATCGAAGACCGCTCCGAGCGCCACCGGCTTCGCGACGCCGTCGGCGAGATTCGTCCCAAGGACGCGGGGCTCATCGTCAGAACCGTGGCCGAGGGCAAAGATCCGGGCCTGTTCAAGGAGGATGTCCGCTATTTGGTGCGAACGTGGAAGCGCGTGGTCTCCCGCGCGAAGAAACGCGAGGTCCCGGCCATCGTCTACTCGGAGCCCACGCTGGTCAGCAGTCTGATTCGTGATCTGTTCAGCGAGGATATCGACGCCGTGGTCATCGATTCGAAACAGGAGTACAAGGCGATTCGAAGCTACGTGCGGGGCCTGGCGCCCGAGCTGAAGGACCGGGTCCGGCGCTACGAGGGAGACCGGCCGGTCTTCGACCATTACGGCGTGGAAAAGGAAATTGAACAGATGCTCGACCGGCGGATCCCCATCAAACGGGGGGCCTACATCACCATCGATCAGACGGAGGCGCTGGTGACGATCGACGTCAACACCGGGCGCTATCGCGGGGCGTCCAACCAGGAAGAGACGATTCTCACTACGAATCTCGAGGCGGCCCGGGAGGTCGCTCGCCAGATGAGGGTGCGTGACATCGGAGGCATTATCGTCATCGATTTCATCGACATGGAGCGAGAGGGCAATCGGCGCCGCGTGTTCGACGAGCTGCGGACGGCGCTGCGTGCGGATCGCTCGCGAACCAAGGTTCTGCCCATCAGCGAGTTCGGTCTGGTCCAGATGACGAGACAACGGGTGCGACCGAGTCACCTCCATTTTTTCAGCGAACCTTGCTCGTGCTGCGGTGGTCTGGGCCGTGTACTGTCCCCGGAGACGATGGTGTCCAAGGTCGAACGCGCGCTCCACCGTCTCACGGAGCGGATCCAGGAGAAGAAGGTCGCCGTCCATCTTCATCCGGAAGTGGCGATTCACATGCTGAGCAATCGGACCGGTCGAGTGCGCGACCTGGAGGGGCAGTTCGATCTGGACATCGAGGTGGTCGACGATGCCGCCCTGGGAAGACAGGAGATGAGGATTTACTCGAGGAGGTCGGGGGAGGACCTGACCAAGCGCGTGTCTCCCGATACGTAATTTGGGGTTGACAATTCATCCCCGGAGTGCTAAATGTTTTCTATTGTGGTTCAGCTGTGAGTAGGGGACGAACGGTTATCGAAAGGGACAAAGAGGGTTACTCTCAAATGGCATACGCGATTGTCGAAACAGGTGGATTTCAATTTCATGTGCAGGACCGGGGGGTGGTTGAGGTCCCCAGGTTGAGTGCCCCGGCGGGCAAGACCGTGACCCTGGACCGGGTGTTGATGTTTGTGGACGGGGATCAGGTGAAGATCGGTCAACCCACGGTCGAGGGCGCCTTGGTCGAAGCCAAGGTGCTCAAGCATACGTTGGGCGAGAAGATCATCGTCTACAAGCAGAAGCGACGGAAGAACTACCGCAGGAAACGCGGACACCGTCAACACCTCACCCAGCTGGAGATCACCGGGCTCAAGAGCGGCGGGTAGCCCCGCCGCCGTAACCTCGAATACGCAAGGAGTGGTTCTCGATGGCGCACAAGAAGGGTGTGGGCAGCTCTCGAAATGGAAGAGACTCTGCCGCACAGCGACTCGGAGTCAAGCGCTTCGGAGGGCAACGCGTCCCGGCCGGCAGCATTCTGGTGCGGCAGCGAGGCACGCGGTTCCATCCCGGGCAAAACGTCGGGCGGGGCAAGGACGATACGCTGTTCGCGCTGGTCGACGGCGTGGTAACCTTCGAGAAGTGGGGCAGGACCCGCAAGCGCGTGAACGTATTTCCCGTGACGTCGTAGTCCGCGCCTTCGCGACGAGGATCGGATCCGGCGGGGAAACGCATGTGACGAACGAGGGACACCCGGTTATGGGTTGCCTCGGAGAGCGAGGGGAGGAACGCACACCCCCCGCTTTTTCGTGTAGCTCGGACGGCGCGCCCGGGGTGTTCTTCGGGGTCTTGAGTTTCGGGGCGACAGTGAAAGGGGAGGTTGGCAGTGAAGGTGAAATGGCTGGGACACGCGGCGTTCGTGATCACGTCGTCGGATGGAACCAAGGTCCTTACGGATCCGTACAAGCCCGGGAGCTATGACGGTGCGGTAGGCTACGGTCCGATCACCGAACCGGTGGATGTCGTGACGGTCAGCCACGAGCACGATGACCACAACGGGGTGGAAGGACTTCCGGGGCAGTCCGAAGTGGTCAAGGGGTGCGGTGAGCATAAGGCGGGGGGGATCCGGATTCACGGATACGGTTGCTTCCACGATGAAACCCAGGGTGCGGACCGTGGCGACAACACCATTTTCGTCATCGACGTCGACGGAGTCCGGGTCTGCCACCTGGGAGATCTTGGACATCCCCTCTCTCCCGAGGCAACAAAGGAGATCGGTCCCGTGGACATCCTGCTGGTTCCCGTGGGTGGTTTTTTCACCATCGACGCCGCGCAGGCGGCCTCCACTGCCGAGAGTCTGGGAGCCAAAGTCATCATCCCGATGCATTTTAAGACGGAGTCCCTCGGGTTTCCCATCGCTCCGGTTGACGATTTCTTAAAGGAAATGGGCAGTTACGAGCGTCCGGAAACCGCGGAAGTGGACATCACGCCGGAGTCGTTGACCCAGGGTCGGCGCGTAGTCGTCCTGGAGCACGCGCTGTAGCCAGAACCACTGTGGAAGTTCTAAGTTCTGGGTTCTGAGTTCTGGGTTGAAGCGAAGAGGAAAGAGGCGTTTCCGGCGAGGAGTGTGGGAGTCGGGAATACCCGGTGACAGGTGACGAGTGACAAGCGAAGAGGTCATGGGGTCCCCGAAGGGCGCCCGCAGGGCGCTTGGCTCTCCCCTCTGTGGAATCTGTGCAATCTGTGGCTAGAGGTTCTCGTCCTGTCGGGCTTACCCGCAGTCCCGCAGGAGTCCCGGGGGGGAGTGACGAGGTGCAATCGCGTCGTCCCATGCCGAACGTTGAGGAGAGTTTGCCGCCGAATCTCAAGACGGACTGTCGTGTCCTGGGTGGAATCCCGGCCCGGTACGGATCGTCCCGGTTGGACGGGAAACCCCTCGTACGGCTCGGATCGCGGACTCTGATCGAGCATATCCACGATCGGTGTCTCCGGGCCGAGACCGTGGACGATGCGGTGGTGGCAACGGACGATGAACGGATTGCACGGGCCGTTCGGGATTTCGGCGGCAAGGTGGTGATGACGTCGGCGAACCACCGGACCGGCACGGACCGGCTTGCGGAGGTGGCGTCGCAGGTCTCGTCGGAGATCGTGGTCAATACGCAGTGTGACTCTCCACTCTTTCCCCCGGAGGCGATCGATCTCGCCGTGCAAGCGCTTCTCGAAGACCCTTCCCTCAAGATGTCCACGGTGGCGGCCCCCAGCCGTGACGAAGACGAGATCCGGTCTGCGAACAGCGTCAAGGTGGTGACGGATGTGAAGGGGGACGCCCTCTATTTTTCGCGTTCCCGCCTTCCGGGAGGGGCGCCCGGTGACGGAGACATCCTCCTCCACATCGGTATCTATGTCTACCGGAGGGAATTCCTGCTGGAACTGGCAGGCCGCGAGCAGACCCCGCTGGAGAAGAAGGAACATCTCGAGCAGCTACGGGTGCTGGAATACGGGGATCGAATTCGAGTCGTGCGCATCGCCGAGAATCCCCCAGGCGTTCACGATATGGCGGACGTGGAGATGGTCCGGAAGTTGCTGGAGAAACAGGCAGGCGGGTGATGCGTCCGGAGATGAACGAACGGGCCGACAGGGAGAACGGGCAACACTGAGAGGGCCGATGGTCAGTTTGTTGCGGGGCCAGGCCGCGAAGCGGAGAGGGGTAAGGGTCGGTTTGTTGCGGGGCAACGCACGACGTCGGGAGGAACGATGGCTAAGTATGTATTTGTGACGGGTGGCGTCGTTTCCTCCCTGGGAAAGGGAATCGCCTCGGCCTCCCTGGGGAATCTCCTGAAGAGCCGGGGTCTGCGCATCACGCTCCTCAAACTGGATCCGTATCTGAACGTGGATCCCGGAACGATGAGTCCCTTCCAGCACGGCGAGGTGTTCGTGACTGAGGACGGCGCCGAGACCGATCTGGACCTCGGACACTACGAGCGTTTCGTCGATATCAACGTCGGGCAAGACAATAACGTCACCGCCGGCCAGATCTACGACGCGGTGATCTCCAGGGAGCGGCGCGGGGATATCTGGGCGGTACGGTTCAGGTGATCCCGCACGTCACCGACGAGATCAAGAGCCGTATTTATCGTCTGGGGGATCGTGAGGGAATAGACGTCTGCATCGTCGAGATCGGCGGCACCGTCGGCGACATCGAATCGCTCCCTTTCCTGGAATCGATTCGACAGATTCGACTGGACCGGGGGCCCGAGGATGCGATGTTCATCCACGTGACTCTGGTTCCGTTGATCAAGGCGGCCGGCGAGGTCAAGACCAAGCCCACGCAGCACAGCGTGAGGGCGCTGCGGGAGATCGGGATTCAGCCGGACATCCTGCTCTGCAGGACCGAATGCCCTCTGGAACAGGGTATTCGAGAGAAGATCGCCCTCTTCTGCAACGTCGAGGTCGGCAACGTGATCGAGGCCGGGGACGTACGGTCGATCTATGAAGTCCCGCTGCGCTTCCACGAGGAGGGGCTGGATCAGCGAGTGCTGGACCGGCTCGCCCTGGAGGCCCGGAGCGGGGACCTGTCCGAATGGAAGGCGATGGTCGAGAGTATTCACGCCGCCGGGGAATCGGTGAAGATCGGGGTGTGCGGCAAGTACGTCAACCTTCAGGATGCCTACAAGAGCATCAATGAGGCGTTGACGCACGCGGGCATCGACCGCAGCTGCCGGGTGGACACGCTGTGGATCGACTCCGAATTCCTGACGCGGGACAATGCGGCCGTGCACCTGGCCCACCTGGACGGCCTGCTGGTGCCCGGCGGTTTTGGAGATCGCGGGATCGAGGGGAAGGTGGAAGCCGTGCGGTTGGCCCGGGAGAACGGAGTGCCCTATCTGGGCATTTGTCTCGGGATGCAGTGCGCGGCGATTGAGTTCGCCCGCAATGTCCTGGGGCTCGCGGGGGCGAACAGCGCGGAGTTCGATCCGCAGACGCCGCATCCGGTGATCGATTTGCTGCCTTCGCAGAGGGGTGTCGTTGACCGGGGAGGCACGATGCGTCTTGGGGCTTTCGAGTGCGTTCTGCGGCCTGGGTCCCGGGCGAAGGACGCCTATCAGGAGGCGAGGGTCTGGGAACGGCACCGCCACCGGTTCGAGTTCAACGCCGACTATACGGAGCGGTTCGAGGCGGGGGGGATGAAGGTGGGCGGCTCGTCGCCCGAGGGGCGGCTGCCCGAGATCCTCGAGATCCCGTCGCACCCGTGGTTCCTGGGATGCCAGTTTCATCCGGAATTCAAATCCCGTCCGACGAAAGCACATCCGCTTTTCCGCGCGTTTGTGGCCGCGGCCGTTCGCTCAAAGGCGGAGCGATCGCAGGCGTCGAAATCGAAAGCCGAGAAGTCGTTGTAGGAGAACTCATATGGAATCACCCCGGGGGCCGAGTCTTCGTATCGCAGACGTCGCCGTGGGCGGAGGGTCACCCCTGGCGCTCATTGCGGGTCCGTGTGTGATCGAATCGGAACGGCTGTCGCTGGAGGTCGCGGGGGCCGTGGCCGACATGGCCCGGCGCCTCGGGGTCGGCTTCATTTTCAAATCATCCTACAGCAAGGACAACCGCTCCTCGGTGGAGTACTTCCAGGGTCCGGGACAGGAAGAGGGATTGCGGATTCTGGAGAAGGTGCGGCGGGAGATCGGGGTCCCGGTTCTCTCCGACGTTCACAGCGAGGCGCAGGTGTCGGCCGCGGCCGACGTGCTGGACATCCTCCAGATTCCGGCGTACTTGTCCCAGCAGACGAGTCTCGCCCTGGCCGTGGGCCGCGCCGGGAAACCGGTGAACGTGAAAAAGGGGCAGTTTGTCGCACCCGAGGACATGGAGGCGGTGGTGCGCAAGATCGAGAGCACCGGCAACCGGAGCCTGATGCTCACGGAACGGGGCAGCTGCTTTGGGTATCGAACGCTCGTGGTCGATTTTCGTTCGCTCTCGATCATGCGGAAGTTCGGGTATCCCGTGGTGTTCGACGTGACCCACTCCGTGCGGGTATACGGGCGGCCGAGCAAGGATCCGTCGGGCGGGACACCCGAGTTCATTCCTCTCCTGGCCCGGGCGGGGGTGGCGGCGGGTGCGGACGCCGTCTTCATCGAGACCCATCCGGCCCCCGAGACGGGGCTGTGCGACGCATCGAGCATGTGGCCCCTGGAGAAGCTCGAACCGCTCCTGGAGACGCTCGTGGGGATTCGCGAAGCGGCGGCCGGTGAGCGGACGGGGGCGGAGGAGGCAAGGTGAGCTCTGCGATTCGCGTGCTGGTCATGGACGTGGACGGGGTGCTGACCGACGGGGGTATCTACCACGGTTCCGAAGGGATGGAGCTCAAGCGGTTCCACGTCCAGGACGGGATGGGCATCACGCTTGCACTTCGCGCAGGGATCATTCCGGCTATCATCACCGTGAGAGAGAGTGAGGCGGTCCGGCGGAGGGCCGAGGATCTCAAGATCGAAGAGGTGCACCAGGGTGTGGTGCGCAAGTGGGAGTGCCTGGAAGAGATCCTGAAGCGTCACGGCGTCGCGGCCGAAGAGACGGCGTACGTCGGCGACGATTTGGTCGATCTTCCCGTGATGTGCCGGGTCGGACTGCCGATCGCCGTGGCCAACGCGGCCGAGGAAGTCAAGCGAGAGGCGAAGTGGGTTACCATGCAACGCGGCGGGCATGGCGCCGTCCGGGAAGCGGTGGAGATGATTCTCGAACACGACGGGAAGTGGGAAGAGGTCGTGAACGATTTGCTGACGGAGCTTTCGTAGCCTGGATGATACCCGGCGTAGGAAACCGGCGGGCATCATCCAGGCGGAGAAACAGAGAAGCCGAGAAACGGAGAATCAGAAGTCGGAAAACGGCATCATAGGAAGGAACATAGCACACTCTGTTTCGGTCCGGTTCTCAGCTTCTCGGATTCTCTGTCCGATGCCCGGCGAATTGGGAGTTAGCCGATGAAAGAAAAGGGTGTGGTGAAAGACTCGAAGATTCTCGAAGAGGGCCGCTGTGTGATTCGGCTGGAAGCCGAGGCGCTCCTCACATTGGAATCGCGCCTTGGGGCCGATTTCGAGCGGGCGGTCGAGATCCTGGCCGGTTGCCTCGAGAAAGGCGGGCGCGTGGTCATCACCGGGGTCGGCAAATCGGGTCTCGTGGGCCAGAAGATCGCGGCTACGTTCAACAGTACGGGAACGCCGGCCTTCTATCTGCATCCCACCGAGGGGCTTCACGGGGATCTCGGCATGGTGACGCCCCGGGACACGGTGGTTGCCATCTCGAAGAGCGGCCGGAGCGACGAGATCCACAGTCTCATGCCCTGGCTGGAACGGCTGGGTGTAGAGATTCTGGCGCTCTCGGGCGATCCGGAATCGCCCCTGGCCCGTGCTGCGAGCGTGTTTCTCGATACGGGCGTTGAACGGGAGGCCTGTCCTCTGGGACTGGCGCCCACGGCGTCGAGCACGGCGGCGCTGGCGATGGGCGATGCCCTGGCCGTGGCGCTGTTCCGGGCCCGCGGACTCGAGGCGCGGGACTTCGCCTTCCGCCATCCGGGAGGGGTCCTCGGCAAGAGACTGAACCTGCGTGTTCGCGAGATCATGCACTCGGGCGACGGTGTGCCGAAGGTTCCGTCGAAGAGCACGATGCGGGAGGCGATTCTCGAGATCATCCAGAAGCGGCTGGGGGTGACGACGGTGGTCGACGGCGACGGCCGGCTGGCGGGTCTCGTGGCCGACGGAGATCTTAAACGGATCCTGGTCCGCTCGGATGATCTCATGGACACCCCGGTCGAGGAAGTGATGACGTCGAATCCTCGCACCATCGGTCCGGAAGAACTCGTCACCCGCGCACTCCAGCGCATGGAGGAAGACCCTCAACGTTTGATTACCTCCCTCGTCGTCGTCGACGACGACCGCCGCCCCATCGGCATCGTTCATATCCACGACTGCCTCCGCGCAGGGGTCTCATAGCGAGAGGGCGAAACCCCCTAGCCACAGATTACACAGATTTCACAGAACAGGAGAGCCAAGCGCCCTCCGGGCGCCCTTCGGGAACCCATTTCCTCGTCGCTTGTCACTCGTTACCTGTCGCTTCGTTCTTCGTCTTGGCTTCCACTCAGAACTTAGAACTCAGAACTTCTTTGTTCAGTGGCGACACCGAAATGCAGATACCTCTTGACGTGTGGCCTCCGGCCGTCCATACTGGTGGTGTACGAAACGGATCAGAACCCTGTCGTCGGCATGCCCACGGCAGGTCTATCAACCCCGTGGGGTCGAGCGGCAGCTCTACCCCACGTCTTTTCTTGGGGGTGGGAGGATGGGGTGTGGAGCGGGTCATGATCTTCATAGACGGCGGGAATCTCTACCACGGATTGAAGCACAACACTCAGACGACAGCCCTCGACTACGAGAAATTCGCGCAGATGCTCTGCGGTGACCGCATGCTTACTCGAGTTCGCTTCTACCATGTCATGCCTGATCAGTCTCGTGATCTGGAAGGATACCGGAAACAGAGGGTTTTCCTGGCCTACCTTGAGAAGATCCCATACGTGTCCGCGTGCCTCGGGCATCTCGTGTCACGGGGCTGCGGTCAGATAGAGAAGGGGGTCGATGTAGCTCTGGCCGTGGACATGGTGCGGATGGCGGCAACGAACGCATACGACACGGCTGTTCTGGTCAGCGGGGATGGTGACTTCGGTCCTGCCGTGACGGCGGTTCAAGACACGTTCGGCAAGCATGTCGAGAACGCCTATTTCTCACGAGGCAGCTCCCACCGACTGCGCCAACTCGCGGATCGCTTTGTGCGACTCGACAGATCTTCGCTCCGAGGCTGCCTCAAAGAGTGACGACGTGCGCCCGCCAGGGGTCCGACCACTTGAAATCGCATCCTGCGGCATCAAGATTGAAACGCTCCGCCCCTCACTCAGATATACC
>Ga0180431_10000480_pt1 | contig 58102 bp, 68 predicted proteins | sample SS_ome_11_FD_132459 | JGI IMG/M metagenome (GOLD analysis project Ga0180431, IMG submission 132459) | Hypersaline lake sediment archaeal communities from the Salton Sea, California, USA - SS_1_MS_1 metaG | ecosystem: Environmental > Aquatic > Non-marine Saline and Alkaline > Hypersaline >... | reverse complement strand
TTTAACCAAAAGAAAGCAGATATAATCACAAGCGGATATTGGACACAAAGAAATCCTTGTATCCCTGAAAAAGTTGGACCAGCTGGATTTGCTCTCACAAGTGATTCTAGTATTATTGCTGGAGGTCGTGATTCTAGTCTTAGTCGTATTACAACAACTAGTAAATTCTCTGAGAGTCAAAATTCTTGGATTGATCGAGCTTCTTTTTCTCTTGCTAGATCACATTTTAGAGGAATGGAATTGACTTCAGATTTAGGAATTATTACTGGTGGTAATAACGGAACTTCTCCTTACTATGTGAATAATAATGACAGATATACTAGTTCTTCAAATAACTGGACAGCAAGAACAGTTTATCCAAGTGTAATTCAAACACCTTGTCAATTTAATCTGACAACAGATCTTGGAGTTCTATCTGGAGGTATCAATGGAGTCGGATATGTTGCTTCAGATAGGACAGATAGATTTTCGGAATCCGGAAATAGTTGGACGAGTCTATCTACTCCTGCCTTAGAAATAGGTTATAATGAAGGGTTTAAGTTAACTTCAGATGGTGGAATCAATTGCGGTGGTTATCGTGAAAGTCCATCAACTGTAAAAACTGATCAATCTGAAAGATTTTCAAATTCAGCAAATTCGTGGACAGCCACATCTAATATACCACTTGCAACGTACGGACATTATGGATTTGAACTAACATCAAATCATGGTATGGTTGGTGGTGGTTGGAGCTCAAGTAATAGATATGAATACGAATCATGGAAATTAAGTGCAGCAGAGAATGTTTATAACTCAAGAGCAAAGACAATAACAAATAATTCATTTATTTCTGCAGGAGTTGGTTTATCATCTTCAACTGGATATTTCACATCAGGTGAAGGTTCTGGTGGTAACTATAACACAACCACAGAGAGATACACGGATTCAGAACCTGTGTCAATCGTAGCTCCAACATTTGATTTGACCTTCACAGGAAACGACGATGAAAGTCAACCATTTGAGTTGCAAGACCAGGCGCTTGATACATTAATAAGAACTGAAAATTATGAAGCTGGCGGATGGACAAGTCGAACTGATTTGAACACGATTCGTGCGGGTCTTATGGGATTTCAACTAACAACAGATCTCGGTATCACATCTGGTGGAACTAATGCAACTACATTAGGAACAACAGAGAGATATTCTGATACAGGTAATAGTTGGACTGGAAGAACTGCTTTAAACAATGCTAGATCTATTGGTGCATCATTTTCTTTGACTTCTGATTTAGGAATAATAGCATTTGGTTGGAATGGCTCATATACATCTCTTACAGAAAGATATTCTGATACAGGTAATAGTTGGACGAATAGAACTAGTGGAGCAGTTGTAAGAAGTCACGGTCCTGCAGGAATTGGTCTCACAACAAATTCTGGTGTTGTGGCAGGCGGTCATAATGCGAGTAGATTAAAAGTTACAGAAAAATATTCTGATTCTGAAAATACTTGGACTACTAAAGATTATATGACTGAAGAAAGAAATAGTCTAGCAGGATTTTCTCTTGCAACAGGTGAAGGTATAGCTTCGGGTGGTCATAATGGTACTACGTATCTTGGGTTCTCTGAAAAGTATTCTGATGCGGGTGATGGTTGGTCTATGAGAGCTGAGATGGGAACAGTTAGACGTCAACACGCAGGATTCAACCTCACATCAGATACAGGATTGATAGCAGGTGGGCGAGATATCCAAACAACAGTAGGAGTCGTAGAAAAATACTCTGATTCTAATAATCAATGGACAACCCGACCAACTGGTATAGCAAAAAATAGTTATGCTGGTTTCTCATTATCATCAAATCAAGGAATAACAGCGGGTGGTCAGGATAATGTAACGGTTTTAGGCTCAACTGAAAGATATAAAGATACTACACAAGCTGCTTTACCATCTGCTGGAATTTGGACAATACGTTCGTCATTTGTAGAACCAAGATATAATTCAGCTGGTTTTCAGTTAGATTCTGGACAAGGGTTATATGCAGGAGGAGTCAATACTACAACGTATGTCAATTTTGCAGATAGATATGATAATGATGTAGACACATGGACTAGCAGAACAGGTTTGAATTCTACAAGACGTGGATTAGCAGGGTTTTCACTAACTACTGGACAAGGTATTACTACAGGAGGTCATAATGGTTCTGGGAAACTAGGCGACACCGAAAGATTTGATGACACTGGAAATTCATGGACAAACAGAACTTCATTAAGTCCAGTTAGAATATACCCTGAAGGATTTAATCTAACTACTGATTTGGGAGTTGTTGCTGGTGGTGACAACGGTCCAAATTTCTTGGACAATACTGATCGATATAGCGATTCTGGAAATAGTTGGACATCTAGAACAGCATTAAATACAGCTCGAAACTATTTTTGTGCGTTTCCTCTTACTTCTGATTTAGGAATGGTTGGAGGCGGATACGATAACACTAGACTCAGCTCAACAGAAAGATATTCTAATGCATCAAACGCATGGTCATTTAGAATTAGATTAAAAGTAGGAAGATCATTAATATCATGTGTGTCATTATCAAATGATTCTGGTATATTTTATGGTGGATATAATGGAAATGACTACTTAAAAACAACTGAATATTACTCAGATTCGAAAAACACAATGATTAGCAAACAATCTCCGAGCATATTCCGAAGAACATCAAAAGGATTTTCATTAACTACAAATCAAGGAATGTTAGCTGGAGGAGCAAATAGTTCTTATCCAAATGGTTTAAACATGTCAGAAAGATATGATGATGTAGCTGTAGGAGATATTCAACCATATAAAAATCTAAGATTGAAGTTTAATCTACCGAGAGATATACAAGGGGATTCGTGGTCATTAAGAACAGAAAATGCAGCAGGTCGTGGATGGCCAAATGGAGCATCGTTGGATACAACAAAGGGTGTACTTTTTGGCGGTTGGAATGGATCTATTTTAACTAAAACAGAAGTATTTGACGACTCATTAAATGTATATATCAATAAATCAACAATGCCTTCTGGAATCAGAGAAACTGGTGGTGCAAAAGTAGACGCGGATAATGTAATGTGGTCATCTGGAAATACTGGAAGCGGAAGATCTACAGCATCAGCAAGATTTTCATATTCTTCAAACCTTTGGGTAAATCGAGCCCAGATGAATCAATTACGTGATGGAAATCAATGTTTTGAATTAACAAGTGATTACTGGTTGTCTGGTTCCGGTGATAACGGTTCTATGCAACTACCTGAAAGATATCAAAACTCATCTGATTCTTGGTCAAGCAGAACAGCAATGAACACACCTCAAAGAGGTAATGCGATGTTTACTATTAGCTCTGATGGCGGTGTTAGTGGAGCAGGTGTAGAAGGATCTAGAAACGATACTGAAAGATATTCGAATTCGTCTAATGCCTGGACTGTAAGGTCAGATACTCCGTTTGTTACATATGGACCAGGAAGTTTTTCATTGGGCGGCAGTAACCAAGGAATGTCCGCAGCAGGATACAATGGTTATGCAATTCCAAGCGCAATTAAGTTTAATGATACGGGAAATATATGGGTTTCAAAGAGTGATGTAATTCTGTCTGTATGGTATCCAGGTCATTGGGCAAACGGACAACACAACGGAATCGTATCTTGCGGAAACAATTCAAGTTATGTTGGAAATACTCAAAAATATACAGACGGTGAAACATCATTTACAGGTTTCGCAATTCAACTTTTAAAATAAGCTCTAGGAGGGTTTAACGAATGGGACTTTACAAGTACATCGTCGAGCAGGGACAAGGTTTTGACGACCAAGCTGGGCGTGATACAGCCATTGACAAATACTACGTAACAGGAGTGTTGGATGCCACAGCATGGGTTAACGCAACACATACCGAACCTGGCGAACCAACCAACGCTGTATTGGTTGGAAGCGAAGTCGACGAGTCTGATCCTCCTATCGTAGTGTCCGCTGGCAACTTCACGGTTAGTGATGGTACAAATCAAATAACAGTATCTTTATCTGGTAATGAGGACTCTGTTGATGAAGTCCTCGCAGCTATTGATTCAGACAATCGCGCTGCGCCAACACCGTTAAATATCAATTTTCAATCAATTACAAGATACAACGACTATACTGGTGTTACCACAAGACAGTTAAAATTTACATCAACAGGAGATCCGGGACAATCAGACGAAATCACAGTTGCCGAGGGTACGGCCACTCTTTCACAATTTGGTCTATCAGCAACAACTGTATATGGAACGCAACCTGACGTCACAATAAAGGATATTCTTTGTTTAGGTGGAAATTATACAACATCTAACGGAATGATTGACAATCCAGATATTCCAAAAATCACATCTCTTGAATATATTGATGGATTAAGTGGTGTTGAACAGTTCATAAAAGTAATTCAAAAGGGACAAGTACAAGATGAGATCACGGCACTACAAATAGAGGATTTCACAACCACCTGGCAGGATACTGAATTTGATGATGCTGTGGATACACCAATTTCAACTTTTCAAGATGGAACTGGCGCCTATCTTTATGAACAAGGTCGAGTTGACACAGAATTTAATGCTACAAAAGATGATATATTAATTCTTAGTGCAGCAAAGGCTACTGGAACTTTAGATTCTGTAATTGACATTGTTGCTAAAGGTGGACCACTTGGAAACCTCACCATTAATATTGAAAATGGTGGAGTAGGATTTAGAGACAATGAGACAGCAACTGTTGTTGGTTCCACAATGACAGTATTGATCGAAGATGGTGAATCTAGATTACAACATATAGCCACTGTTATTCAAAATCATCCTCTTATTGAATCTGCTACTATTGTTAATGAAGAAGATCAATGGACTCGTTGGAGCCTAGGTTCCGGAACGGACACAGTAACATTAACTGGCGGCGGTGATAATTATACAGGAACATCACAACTTCCATTTGAAGAACCAGATGGAACTGTGTCAGATGAAAATGATGCTACTGTTCTTATTTATGATGACTCAACTCTGATTGCTTACGCTGATGAAAATGGTGACCTTCAAGATATGGGTTCCTATTTAGACGGCGGCGGAACAAATGCAATCAACTATAGTTCAGGTGTTGTAGATTTGGATGTTGCTTCAATATCACAACCAGTTGTCACTGTTAATAGTTCTGTTATGACAGGTGAATCTTCCGCGTACACATATGAACCTGTTACTACAGATACTAATGACAAAACAAGACAAGCATCTGACCTTCAAAAACATATTGCTTTAGTTATTACAGATTCGAAAGAGTTTGGTGAAGATCTTATCAATGAATTCACAAAAGAAAATGTGTTAATGGGAATTACACAATCCGGACAAACAAATGCAGTAAGAAAGGCGTTACAAGAAACATGGCTGGCAATTCAAACCGGTTCTCTCCATGATGCTATTTATGAAGCAGAACAGGTAACAAGAACTTCACCATTCTTAACAGAAGCTCGGTTGAGAAATTTTATCAATGAGATAGAAGCATACTTAGGAGAGCCACTTTCAACATAGAAAAGTGTATAAGTATTTAGAACAAATATAAAACCCATATCATGAAAGGAGTATTGTTAGATGTCTGATGAAATTCGAGTCGAAGATACAGAGGTAGTTGGTGAAAAAGACAAAGAGGATTTTGACGAGACTAGAGATTTAGTTCTTCTTAATGATGACTTTAAAAAAGAAGACATCATGGAGATGGTTACAGAACTAGAAGACCTTGGACGTAAAATTGAAGTTGGGGGTCAAACGTCATATCAAAACCGAAACTTTGTTCTTAACCCAACAGAGTTCCCAGAAGGAACAGTTGGCAAATCAAGACAGGCTGTATTTGAGGGTGCTGTGCGAGTAGACTCTCTAAAAGGTCTTGTTTTTGATTATCATAAAACCCTCGGTGAAATTAAAAAATGTAAAGCCGAGATGATGCGACAAGAAGAAGTTATGAGGCACCCTGATTCCTCACCTGCTGATGTCTTAGAAGCGGAAGGGGCTTGGGAAATTGCTCGAGCAGAACTTCGTCAAAAAGAGTTGGCTGTTGATGGAATGCAACATAGGTCAAAACATCTTCTTAGAAGCATTCACGATTTTCATTCTGCTTTTAAAGAGAATGAAGAGATTACTCAGAAAAGAGGAATGGGTATTCTTGATTGGAACAAACCAGAAGTTGAACACGATTACTGGTCTCAAGTTAACGACAGAAAAGTCGTTAAACAACTCATGTACCAACAAGCTGAACTGTCCAAAGAAGGCGGAGATAGTCTTCCTTTTCAAAATCAATTGGATGTTGGAAGAATTAAAGCTATTGGTACTGAGGTTGGAAATGCAACGGCCGCAAGATTGGGTTATATGGGTCCACAGGCTCATGAGCAAGATCCAAGAGCTATTCCAAACAATGGTGGTATTCCACAGTCTGAAATGCCAGCATCTTGGACAATTCTTATAGATGGAGAAACGCTTCCAGCTCCTAATGGTTGTCCATTTCGGGAAGGTGCTAAATGCACTTTTAGAAAACAAATTGTAGGCATGTGTGATTATCTTTACTGTCAATCTCTCGGACATGTGGCTCAATAAATAGATGGAGACGTACTCATTTGGGTACGTCTCCCAATTTATAGAAAGGTGAATCTCGAATGGGTCAAAAGAAGGGTTATAAACTTACAGAAGAACATAAGCAAAAAATACGACTAGCTCTTAGAGGTAGGAAACTCTCAAACGAACATAAAAAGAAAGTATCTGACGCTCTAAAAGGAATCCAAAAATTTGGAAAAGATAATCCATTTTATGGTAAAAAACATACTAAAGAATCTAGAAGAAAGATATCAGAATCTCTAAAAGGTAAACCACTATCAGGAGAAACTAAAAAGAGATTATCAAAAAGATTTAAAGGTGAGAAAAATCCATTTTACGGAAAAACACATTCAGATGATGTCAAGAAACTAATATCCAAAACTACAAAGAGACGTCTTGTAGAGAAACCAGAAGAAAATCCATTCAACAATCTAGACTTCAGCGGTGATAAAAATGGAAATTGGAAAGGTGGTTACCATTCTAATAATATTCCAACGTATGATGGATATGCTCATAATTTACAACCCGTAGAAGAGGTAAGAAGAGTAAAACGAGATCCTAATATTTTAGAAGTTAAGTGTGCTTATTGTGGACGATGGTATCAACCTAGTTTAGGCGCAGTTGGAAATAGAGTTGCAACAATAAGAAGTTCTTGTGAACGTGGAGAAGCAAAACTTTATTGTTCTAATAAATGTAAAAAAGAATGTCCAGTTTATGGCAGAAGCAAATATCCAAAAGGGTACAAAAAAGCATCTGCAGTTGAGGTCGACCCGAATCTCAGACAACTTGTATTTAAACGTGACAACTGGGAATGTCAAAAATGTGGTAAGTCTCAAGATATATTACAAACGGGACTACACTGTCACCATATAGATCCGGCGACAAAAAACCCCATGTTCGCGAATGATATGGATAGCTGCGTCACTGTATGTAAAGAATGTCATAAAGTAATTCATCAACAACCAGGTTGTGGTTATTATGAATTAAGATGTAAAGAAAGGGATTATAATGAAGCTTCGTGAAAAATATGAAAAATGGGTTAATACTCTTACACCGTATGATGAAAAGAAAGTTATCATATGGTTGGCCCAGGCAGGTCTTGGTGACAAACTTTCGAATTTGCCGGCGTTTAGACATCTTAAAACGATGTATCCTGATAAGAAGATTGTCTTGTATACAGAACCGCTAGTTTTTGATCTTTGGAAAAGTTGTCGATATATTGACGTTGCTATACCAGAAGGTTACATTCGAGGAGAAGGTGCTCTCAACATCATGAAAGAGGACTTAGGAATAAGAGCATTCTGGAGCTTTTATGAGCACCATCAAAAACATATAGTCGCTTCAAGTGTTGAATATATTTGTAATACAGAATATACTCCAGATATCCCTCTTGAATATGAACTAGATATCTTCGATTATGACATACCAGAAATAGCAAAACATCAAGAACATCTAGTTGATCTCGCACAAGGAAAACCAATCGCTGCAATTGCGCCAGCATATACAATGTATTCTAGGATGTGGGACGTAACCCAGTGGGAGAAACTAACAAATCTCCTAAAACAACAAGGATATTTTGTAGTTGCTCTTGGTGGGAATAATGATTTAGAACCTAAAAATGTAGATCTAAATATGTGTGGAAAATATCCAATTCGTCAGGTCCCACATATTTTAGATGTCTTTGAAACTGTCTTTACATTAAATAGCGGAATGTTGCACTTGGCAAGTGTAAATCAAACTATTCCAATGGTCTATATTTCTGTAGGTCAATTTCCGCCTGAGATAATTGCTCCATACCGTAATGGAGAAATAGGTGGTGGTCCTGATAAAATGTTGTTTGTGGACCACGACTGTCCTCTAAAGGACCAGTGCTTCAGAGAACATATAGAAGAAACGGGAATCAACAGACAAGGACGTGCGTTCTTAGAGAGATGGAAAAAAGAAGAACGTGAAGATTTTCAAGACGATGGTCTACTACAAAAATACATCTGTTGGTGGTATTGCGCGAAAGTTATGGGCAAGTATTCATGTGGTGAAAACCTTACACCGAATAAGGTAATGAAAGCATTTTTGAATTGGAGAAAAGATGACTAAAGCAGTAGTGACATTGTGTATTGGTGATGAATGGAAACAGATGGCGCAATTGACGCATCCGTCAATAAGAGAATATGCTAAAAAAATCGAAGCTGATTTTATTGTAATTAATTCTCCACAGTTAGGTAGTGATCCTGGTTATGAAAAATTCCAGTTGGCAAACATTCTTGACCACTATGATAGAGTTTTGTTTTTAGATACTGATATTATTGTTAGAGATTTTTGTCCTGATCTTTTCGACATAGTTCCTGAAAGAGATATTGGCGCGTTTATTGAAAGTAAATATGTTCTTTATTCTGAGGAAGTAGATCAACGAGCAGCGATTCAAGGCATGCAAGAACAACTTGGACATATTGGTTGGAATAAAGATTACGTGAACACGGGCGTTTTGGTTTTATCCAAAAGACATAAACCAATCTTTGATTTAGCTCATGGTCAAGTAGTTCATTTACATGAGCAAACACAGCTAAATTACAATATCAAAAAATTGGGATTCTGGGTTAAACACATTCCAAGAAGATTTAATTGTATGGATTTCATCAATCCTACAGAAAGATTTGAAGCTTATATAATCCATTATGCAGGAAGAGGTTTTACGGCCGAGTTTCATAACATGGAAAAGAAGCTAGTAAGAATTCAAGAAGATCTTTCTATAATACAACAGTTTGAGGAGTATGATAATGAAGGTTAATCCATTGAAAAGTATGATTACGAGAGAATCGTTCCCGAACCTTACAGACGAAGAAATTGAATACCAAATTGGTTTGCGAGAAAATCTATTGATGGAACTTGTTGGAAACTTATATCCAAAAGTTGTTAAACAAGAAATAGACGAACTAAAGAATAAAATTTGGTTAGGAAAGGCACCTGAGGATGGGAACTAAATTTTATGGAGATGAAATTGAAAAAACTGTGGGTGTAATGACTGGGTGTTATCTCCATCCAAATAGGGATGTGACACTTTTTAGACATTTAGAAAAAATTAAATCTTTACCAGATTGGTTTTTGAAAATACTTATTTCACATTCTCCATTACACAAGAATGTGACTAAATATGTGGACATTGTTTTGTATGATCGGAATAATGTTCATGACCCTGATAGACAATTCTCTTATGGAGCCGCTGAATCTATGCTCATTCGTCAGGGTCTTATTCTTTGCAAATATTATAATATTGAATGGATGTTTAAATTTGCTATGGATGTGCTACCAGATAACATCCACAAGATATTAGAATGGTTCAAACACACTGACGAAGGTTATCAGATGGTAACTTTCAAACATGGAGATCCAGGTGTTGGAACTTTATGTTTCTTAATAAATGTAGATTGGGGTTTGAGATACATTCCAGAATTTCGAACAGTAGATGAGATGCAACAAGGCACTGCGGGAAAGCATCTCGAGGTCGCCATTGGAGAACAAATAAAAAAGAGTGGTCAACTAGATAAAGTGTATTATTACGACACCCCAAATAAGATGTTCGAGCAAACCATTGGAAATATTGAATATTACGATGATATGCAAGGGCATAAACAAGATGAGACTTTACTAGCAAAATATCTCAAGGAGTAATTAAACATGGCTAACGCACATGATGTCAATCTCTATGGCTATCTACAAAAGGATGGTACGGACTTATACGGTCCGCTAACTCAAGCTCGCCTAAATGCCACAGTGAATTCTATGTTGGCATGGAGAGACTCCAACCGAAGAGATGATTTCTCCATCGACCAAGAGGGGATGTATGCTGACATCCTGGCGAACGCCGGTGATAATTACTCTCCTGGTATTGGGGGTGTTGAACAAGTCTCGATGCTTGATAAAATTGACGGCGCAAATTATTGGACTGTACGTGGTTACCCAAATCATATTATCTACTGGATTGGTGCTTTTGGTCTTGGAAGTGATCTGGGTATACAAGCTGGCGGATACAATTCAGGATCGGGTCGTATTGGTGTTTGTGATCGTTATCAAAATAGTGTTGATACGTGGTTAGTGAGAACATCATTAAATTATTTGAGAAATTCACCAGGTGGCGCTCAGTTAGATACATACCGAGGACTTATTTTCGGCGGTGCAAATGGTGATGCAATCGGTGGGATGAACCAAACTGAACGTTTTGACAATACAGACAATACATGGACAAATAGAGGCAGTCTTAATACTAGACGTGGTTATAATAACGGTTTTGAATTAACAAATGATTTATGTATTTCTTGTGGTGGTTATAACCTTTCTGGTGGAGTAAGAAACGAATGTGAAAGATATAGTGATTCTGCAAATACCTGGTCAAACCGTACAGCTTGTGCAAATAGACGTGAAGCCGGAGCATGCTCTTCGTTTACTTCTGACATGGGTTCATTGTTTGGTGGTAATAATGGTTCTGGTTCTTTCACAGATTTTAACGAATTATATTCCAATGCAGCTAATACATGGACAGCAAAATCAACATTACATAATACAAGAACAGAAGGTCAAGGAGCAGACCAATCTTCCGATACTGGTTTTGCACTTGGTGGTTATGATCAGAGTATTGCTACTTATTTATCCTCAATAGAAAGATTCAGTATTTCTGCTAATGAATGGACATACAGAACTAACGCGCCAGGTAGATTATATAACGGTGGTGCATGGAATGCAAGTTCTACAAAAGTTCTTACAAGTCATAATAGAATTGATTTCTATAATACAATGACATTTAAAGACACCCCTGTTACACTATCAATGGATGGCGGTCTTTCAACAGAGACATACAAACACCAAACTCCAGCCGTTCCTTACGATCCTGATACATATCAAAGAGTTATCCTCACAGGCGACGTTACCGACACAACAACTCAAATCAAATCTCTTGTTGTATCCGCTTTGTATAATCAAAGAGACGCTGTTGAGATGGCTGGATATTGGACGCTAAGGAATCCAAGTTTACCTGAAAAAGAAGCGCCTGGTAGTTTCTCACTTGGAACAGATGGTGGTATTTCAGCAGGTGGTAGAAGACCAACTGGTCGTATAACAACAACAACAAAATTCTCTGATTCTCAAAACGTATGGAATTCAAAAAGCTCCTTTTCACTCGCCAGGTCACATATTGGGGGTGGTATTGAATTAACTTCTGATAGAGGTTTAATTGTTGGCGGAAATAATGGTAGTTCCCCATACTATGTAAATAATGTCGATCGATTTTCTAATTCAGCCAATAATTGGTCTTCTCGAACAGTTTACCCGGATGCAATTCAACACCCAGCACAATTTAATCTTACTACTGACCTTGGAATGGCCGCAGGTGGTATTAACGGAGTATCATATGTTGCTGTAGATAATGCAAGAAGACACTCTGATTCGGGAAATTCGTGGACAACTAGAACAACTCTCAATCAAAGAATGGGTTATAATTCAGGTTTTAAATTGACTGACGATAAAGGAATATCTTTCGTCGGGTATAGAGAATCTCCTTCAACCTTGTTAACTAATCAGACAGAACTGTATTCAGATTCTGAAAATTCATGGACAATAAAATCCAAATGCCCATTTGCTGTATACGGAGCATACGGTTTTGAATTAGATACTAATCTTGGTTTAGTTGGTGGTGGGTATAGTACAAGTCTAAAATATCTAAATTACGCTTATGAATTCAACGCCGTAAAAAATACTTATACCTCAAAAACAGAACCATCAATCGTATCTACAAATCTAACTGGTAACTTTGGGTTGGGTACATCAACAGGTTGTATTTCTACTGGAGAGAGTTCAACTTCCAATTATAATTATGATAATTATAGATTTACGAACTCAGAACCAATGTCAATCTCCTTCCCAACATTTGATCTTACGCTTGACGGCGACGATAACGATGAACACACATTCCCAGTTCGTGATCAAGAACTGAATACAATCGTTAATCTTGAAGACTATTATTCAACAAGTAAAGAATACTGGACGATGCGTTCAGGAATGATTTATGATCAACAAGGTATGGCATTCTTCGCATTAGAATCAACAAGAGCTTTGTCAAGTTCAGGAAGGAATGATACAGGTGGAGCAATTGATTTTAATACACAACGTTTCGACGATACAGAAAACGTATGGATTGCTAGAACTTCCACAGCGGCAGGAAGTCAAAAACCAGCCTCGTTTGCACTCACCTCTGATATTGGATTAATAGCTACTGGTAATAATGGTGGTGGTAATTTTGTCCTATCGTCTTCAACATTTACAGATTCTACAAATGCGTTCGCAACCAGAACGAATCCGAATACTGCTTGTGAAGCAAGGGGTATTGAACAAACGTCTAATTTAGGGTTCAAAGCTAACTGGTATAATGGGGTTGATATTAAAACTTCAGAACAATATAATTACTCTGGAAATAGTTGGACAAACAAATCTAGTCAAACTGAACTCCACTCAAACTGCATTGCGTTTGGTCTAGATAGTGATCTTGGAATGATGTGTGGTGGATATAACGGCGGTTCATCATTTGCAAAATCATGTGAAAGATATTCTGACGCTGATAACGCGTGGACATTTAGAGCCAACTTACCAGGATCTTCTACTTCATATTCTGGAGGTTATTTTGGTAATGGTTTTAATACTTCTTCTGTATCAGGTCTTGGCTGCGGTGGTTATAATGGTCCAGGTAATGAATGTGATCATACTGCTAGGGAGTACAATGATACAACTAATAATTGGACTTCTAAACCCGATTATAGTTCTGTTGAATATGTAAATCAACCTGGAACTTCAACTCTTACTAATCCAAATGGTTTATTGTTTGGAGGTCAAAATGGTGGTGGTTCATTAGTAACTACATCAACAAGAAAATATGTAAGTGAATCTGTATCGGCGATTCCTGCTCCATCAGGTGTATGGACACAAAGAACAACAAACTTTGCAGACGCAAATGGTCAGACAGGATTTGGTTTAACCACTGACCGCGCAATTATTGCAGGCGGTCAGAACGGTGGTGTAACAGACGATGTTGGTAGATATTCAAACAGCGCAGATGTATGGGTATCTAGAGCCGTCCTTACCGATCCAAGAGGTTCATTTGGCGGATTCAAACTTACTGAAAATATAGGCATAACCTGTGGTGGACAAAATAACTCAAGAGCAACTACAGTTGAGAGATATGACGATTCTAAAAATACATGGTCTACAAGAACCGGACTTACAATCGGAAGGAATGGTTGTTGTGGTTTAGAACTAGATTCCGATATGGGTATTTGCGCTTGTGGTTATAATGGATCAGGAAATGGATGGGTAGATAGATACTCGAACGCTGCTAATAGTTGGACTAGTAAAACACAAGCTACTATTTTTAAACACGAAGCAGCAGGTGTTGGTTTAACTTCAGACAGAGCAATTTTGTACGCAGGTACTGATCCTAACTATAAATCTAGTGTGACAGAAAAATATTCAGAGTCAGCGGATATTTGGTATTTTGGTGTAAGCTCTGTTGATCCATCAGAGAGAGCTCACGGTTTTAGCCTTGGTACAGATGTTTGTATTAAAGCAGGTGGATCAAGATCTGCACCTTTTTCAAGCTATTCAAATACAGTTCAATCTCATACAGATTCTTCCAATGTGTGGAAAACCCTACCTTCTATCAATCAGAGAGCTGGACACGGCAGCGCTGAATTTGGGTCACATATGGGTCTTATCTCTGGTGGATACAATGGAACAGGTTATCCATCTGGAGCTGAAAGATATCAAGATGCAGAGTCTCCGGTATTAACAGAGACTGGTTATTGGACAAGTCGTGTATCAATGGCTGTACCAAGATCAGTTGCGGCAGGATTTGATCTTACCTCTAATTTAGGTGTCATAGCAGGAGGTTATAATGTATCTGCTAAATTAGGAACAACTGAAAGATATTCTGATACAGATAATTCATGGACGTCGAGAACATCTTTCACTGAAGTTAGAAACAATTTAGGAGGTTTTGGGTTAGATTCAGATTTAGGTATCGCATGCGGTGGTAATAACAATTCAAACAGGACTTCCGCAGTTGATAGATATTCTGATACTGGCAACTCTTGGACAGGTAGAACGTCACTATCTGCAGTAAAACAGAACAATCCAGCATTTGGTTTAACTTCTGATTTGGGAATGGTAGGAGGAGGAGAGAGTGGTGGAGCTTTAAATACTACAGAAAGATATTCTGATTCTGGTAATTCTTGGACAGGAAGAACTAATCTGAATGTTGCAAGGTATGCTTCATCCGCTATTCAGTTAGATTCTGATAAGGGTATTATCTCTAATGGTTTTAATACAACTTTTCTTACAACAACTGATAGATATTCTGATTCAGGTAATTCCTGGACACTAAGAGCAGACCAAATAACCAGAAACGGTTGGACTGGAGCATTTGAAATATCATCAACTACTGGACTTGTAGCGGGCGGAGGAAACTCTTATAGTTCTACAACTCCTGAGAAATATAACGATACTGATAATACTTGGAGTTTGAAATTTTCATTAAACACCATCAGAACAGATACAATGGGGTTCTCATCATCAGATGGTATTATTGCAGGCGGAAACAATGGAACAAGAATAGGCACTACTGAAAGATATATTGATTCAGTTGAAACTCCTATTGTCTATGGTTCGGTTTGGACAATGCGAACAACTTTAGGTCATGCACGTAACACAACTGCTGGTTGTCCTCTTGATACCAATGAGGGTATTATCTGCGGAGGTTATAATGGATCTAACACTATAGATGATACAGATCTATTTAATGATGTTGATAATACGTGGACATCAAAAACTGCTATGAATTCCGCACGACAAAAACATGCTTGTTTTGGTTTGACTACCAATCTAGCAATGGCAGCCACAGGTGCTTACACTCAAGTATCTACTGAACGATTTTCCAAATCTGGTGACTCTTGGACTGCAAGGTCTTCGGTAAGTAATGGTAGAGAATTAATTCCAGGTTGTGGATTAACTTCAGATAAGGGTGTAATAGCAGGTGGGCATGATAATGATCCAGGAGTAAATCTACCCACAGGATTGACGGAAACATACTCAGATACAGGCAACAGCTGGACAATCAGAACAAGTTTGACCGCAAGAGCCTCTATGGGAGCATTTTCTTTAGGAGACTCTGACAAGGGTATATTCACAGGTGGTATGGAAAGACCTGCAGGTTCATGGGTGTGGGCAACAACTACAGAACGGTTCTCGGAATCTGGAAATTCATGGACATCTAGAAATGGTTTTAATATGGAAGGTAATTCATCTCCTACAGGTTCGTCTCTATCTGCATCGTATGGACTTGCTATAGGCGGACAATCTCCGACAGGTGTTAGATTTGACTATACTCAGAAGTTTTCTGATACAAATAATATATGGTCCACTGAAAAACCAATAACTGTTGGGAGAAGTAGAGGTGGTGCTTTTTATTTAGGCTCAGATGATAAAGCTGTGTTTGCTGGAGGTTATACTGGATCTGCTGCACCACAAAGAACAGGCATGACTGAAAGATATACTGACGTAGCAACAGCGGAAGCATTTGTACCAAGATACAAGATGAGATTGAAGTTTAATCTTCCGAGAGATATTAGTAACGTTTGGTCTCTTCGAGGGAATATGACAGCTGTAAGAGGTTACCACATGGGTGCCGAACTAACAAATGATGTTTCTATGGTGGCTTGTGGAGATTACAACCTTGCTCCAGGTTATACCAATACAGTTGAGAGATATATCAATTCTAGTAATTCTTGGTCGTCAAGAACAACTCATGTTCAAGCAAAACAAACAGATGGTTTTGGTTTAACAACAGATAGTGCAATGGTTGCTTGCGGATATAACAATAGTTATTTAACTAATTGTCATAAATATTCAGACTCTGCAAATCTTTGGACTACTAGAACAAGTCAATCGTACGGAGTAAATCATAATCCTGGTTTTGAGTTAACTACCAATTTAGCAGTGACAGCTACTGGAATGAGAAGTGGTGGAGCAACTAAATATTGTTATACATATAATGATTCAGCTAATACATGGACCGAAACCACTTCTACTGATTTACGAAGAAATGCTGCTGCGTTCTCAATTTCTGCAGATAGCGGAATGGTGACAACAGGAAATAATGATTCTGCAGCGGTTTATTCGAATAAATTATTTTCACACTCAGCGGGTTCATGGACAAGTAAAGTTAATGGTGTTGAATCTAGAAATTTACAATCTGCCGGTAATCTCTCAGGAACAACAAATGGTTTAGCAGTTTCAGGGAGATTATATGGTGGGACATATCGAGATACAGTTGAAAAATATTATCCAGCAGGAGACATTTGGACTAGAACATCATCATTTATATTGGGCGCAAATGGCGGAACAATCGGTACCGAAACTGTTGGTATTGCTGGTGGCGCCTTTGTATCAGGCGGAAATGATGGAACTGGATTATTTAATAGTTCGGTTAAATTCATCAATCAAGAAACATCATTCTCAGGATTCGCAGTACAAACATTTTCATAAAGAGTAATAACACAACGGAGGAACAGTAATGGCGCTTTACAAATACATTACAGAACAGGCTGCATTTTATGATGACAAAAAGGGTGTAGCTGACAACGCCGTTAATCGGTTTAATGTCACAGGTTATGACGAGGAAGGTGATTGGGCGAATCCGTATACAGTAGAGGGTGAACATGAATATAATGCAGTTGTGACTGGTAGCGCGAAGGACGATTCTTCACCTCTTACAATTAGCGCAGGTTCATTTACGATTTCTGATGGAACAGATGTTGCAACAATTGCGTTGACTGGTTCTGAAACAACTATTGAAGATGTAATGGAAGCCATTAATTCCGAACTGGTTAGTGAGGGTACAACGATCAACGTTGAATCCCACAAGAAGGAGTTTCCTGATGGATCAAACGATAGTTTCTTAGTCCTCCGTTCTACAGGAACCCCAGGAACTTCTGACGAAATTACAATTGCTACAACCACTGCGACTCTGTCTGATTTCGGTCTGACAGCAGGAACAACAAATGGGACAAAACCAGATGTAACAATGCAGGACAAAAGATATCTTGGTGGTGAATTTCTTACAACAAATGAAATAGCAAACCCTGATCTCCCAAGAATTACTGTCACTACAATAGAAGAAGAGATCAAAAACGTTAGTCTTATTCAAAATGGATATACCCAAGATGATATAGACGATGGTGTAGTTCCAGCTACTATCATTGATACAACTTCAACTTTTGTTGAGACCGTTTTTGATTCTACATCTGTTACTCCAATTTCAACATTTCAAAATAGTAGTGGCGCACACCTGTATAAAGAAGGTAAAATAGCAACCGAATTCAAACATGCAAATGAAGAAACTGTAGGCGCTGTTTGTGGAATAGCTTCAGGAACAATGGATAGTATATTAGAGATAACTGCTATTCAAGGTAACTACAATTATACAATCAATTTAAATGGAGTGACTCTTGGTTCCCTCGAAGAGAGTGTTCCCGTTCCTGATCGTTTAAATGCAGCAAGAGTAGTTGGTTCAGATGTAAATGAATCAGGTCTCTCAATTACTGCAGGTTCATTCACAATTTCAGATGGTGTTAATACAGCTACTATAACTCTTGATGGTTCAGAATCTTCCCTATATGATATCCGACCAAAAATTATGTCAGCTATGTTGAATGCTTCTCCTGGTCAAATCTTCTTTGATGTAAACATATTAGGCGGGGCAATAGAACAAAACCACTTTGAAATTATATCTCAGAAATATCAAGGAACTCCAGATGAAATCACAATAGCTGAAACAACTGCAGATGTATCTGATTTTGGTCTTGCTACAGGAACAACAAACGCAACTGTAGCAGAAACATTTGATGATCAAGTCGTTCAACATTATGCTGACGCAAGTCTTGTTGGAACCACAATCACAGTTGATATGGTTGATGGAGTTACAACTAATGGGCAAATTGCTGATGCTCTTAAAACAATCTCAACAATCGACACGGTTGAATTAGCATCCGGAGATGTTGAAGATTGGATGAATGTTTGGACGCTTGGAGCAGGAACAGATACTGTAAACCTAACAGGTGGTTCATTTGCTTATACATTCACGGATGAATTTGGTATTCTTGAACCAACAGGGACTGTCTCTGACGAAGACGATGCAACCCTCCTTATATATGATGATACTACATTAATTGCTTACGCGGATGAAAATGGCGACTTACAAGATAAGGGGTCATATTTAGATAGCGGTGAAACCAATACAGTAAATTATAGCACTGGAGTAGTCCAGTTTACTCTTGATTATGCTCCTTCCACTCCTCTTATAACAATTACATATCAATCACTAACCGGCGCAGCATCCGCTTGGAAATATGAACCAGTATCGACAACTACAGAAGAACGAGCTGCAGATGCTACTAATCTTGATAAACACATTGAAGATGTTTTAGCTGCATCTAAAGCATTTGGTGCATCATTAGTTGATGAATTTACTACAGAAAACGTTCTAATGGGCATTACAGCATCTGGACAAACAAATGCTGTCAGAAAAGCATTATATGAAACCTGGCAAGCTATAGAAACAGGTTCCCTACATGATGCTATATATGAAGCGGAACAAGTTACAAGAACGTCACCATTCTTAACTGAGACAAGATTAAGAGCATTTATTAACGAACTGGAATCCTACTTGGGTTTACCACTTTCGTCTTAAGATGTATAGGGAGATTAAAACGACATGATCACTGATCCGGGCAAACTTGCACAAAGATTTTTAAACGAGCTTAAAAATTCTGAGGATACTGTCGAAGCATTAGTTCAATTTATGGAGGTTCTCGAAAATAAGCCGGATCCTGAAATGACAGAGGTACGTTTAGTTGCTAATATAACTAACCTGTTAGAATTGTTGAGATCAACCGAACAAAATATTAGGAGTTATGTTAGAGAGTCTAATGAAGATCTCCCTTCAAGTAAATTATCGTCTTTGTATGATGATCTTACAAGCGATGGAGGTAGTATTTATAGAGATTAAAGAGGTGAAAAATGAAAGATTTGGAAAAAACATTGCCCGGAGCACCAAGTTTTAAATATAAAGAATTTGTTAGGTCTAATACTGCTCAACGTAAAGGAATCGATAACATACCAGGAACAACAGAATGGAAACGCCTAGAAGCGTTAGCCAAAAATGTTCTCCAACCACTACGAAATGCACTCGGTCCTATTAGAATTACAAGTGGTTATCGATCTCCAGAGTTAAATGTTGCTATTGGTGGTAGTCCGACTAGTAATCATTGTAGGGGAGAAGCATCTGATATTGAACCTGCGAAAGATCAAGTTAGTTTAGTTGACATTATTGAATGGCTGGTTAAGAATGTAGAATTCAGAACAGCGATTCTTGAGTATGCACCAGATGGGTGGGTACATGTTGACTACCGAGAAGGTGGTAATACAAAGAAGATTAAGTTAAAAGACAAAAAACATAACTATTCTACAGTCTCCCTCGATGAAATAAAGAAACTATATCCTAATACGTAGGGGGATCAGATATGTCAGGAGATACAGGCGCGTTTGACCGAGACGACCTTTTTCTTCTTCTCGAAGCCTATAAGAACCAAATTGAGTCCAATCAAACTTTGTTGGAACAACAAGGAAAAATTATAGAACAACATAATGATATTTTAGACAAACAAAAACAAGTTTGCGCTAAACTCAGTAAAGTTCTTGAAGAAATAGGAAATCATACGAAGGAGATTGATCAATCACATATTAAGTTGTCAGACAAAATAGGAGAATGCGCAAAGACCTTCGACGATTCGTGTGATGATTTAAAGGACAAAATTAGCAGTGTAAATACTTGTATTGTTGACAAACGAGTTGATTGTATGAAAGATCACAATAAACTCAACATAAGATTATATGTAATTTATGGTGGCATTACAGTTACCATTGTAACTCTTCTTACCTTATTATATAATGCATATGAAAAGTTGGGTATTATACGAGCAATTGCTACCCACATGGGAATTGAAATTGGGGGTTAAGTATGTCAGAATTTGCAGGCTTGGATATAGTTATTTTAGATGATGATAAAGATTCACTCAACATGATGTGTGGAATCATCAAAACAGAACTTCCAGACTGCAATGTTTACGGTTTTGAGTCAACATCTGACCCAGAATATATTGAATTATTAGAAAGAGTTTATATCAATTTGTTTATTATTGATGTTGTTCTAGACCAACAAAATGGTAAGAGAGTTGGAGAAGAGCTTAGTGAGCGTTTTCAGAGATCAACATTTTTATTTGTCTCTGGTTATGATTATTCTTTTGAGGATTTTCAAGATTTACGATGTGATTGTGTGTATGATTTTGCACAAAAACCATTCGAAACAAGAATATTCATAAACAGAATCAAAATTCTCTTAAAAGTAGCAAAAACACAAAAGAAGATTTATACAAAACTAGCGTGTTATGAGGAAGAACTTTCTAATGTATCCGGCGCATTGATCAACTCATTATGGCAGTTATTTAACTATTCTAATTTTTACGTGCTTGCTTTAAATGAACATATGGAAATTATTCTTGCTAATTATTATCTAGCAAGAGCTTTGGGATTCAATTCTGAAGATAATATAGTTGGCGAGAATTGGCTAAACTTTATTTCTGAAAGCGACAAAGCAATTATAAAACATATACATACACAGATCGCTCATGATAGAGATCTAAAAACGTTTCGCGAACATGTAAATGATATTATTAGTCTGAATTCAAAAGTGATACCAGTCAGATGGTTTAATTCAAATATCAACCAAGGTTTAAAGGGAACTTTTAGTGTTGGAGTACCAGTTGCTGAAGACGTCTCAAAAGAAGAAAGTGTAGATACTGTGAGAGCATATTGGAGGGATATCATAGAAACAGATAAAACTACTATTCGGGCGATGAAAAATATTTTGGAAAAGAAGGTTAAACAGGAGTAATATGAATGTTACGAGACACGATACCTGGACGCCGTGGTGGATCAGGCAACTTTACGCAAGATTCAAATGGAATACTCTTGTTTTACGACAATTCTAGGACTAGATGGATAAGTGTAACGAGACAATTTGTTTCATTTGGACTCAAGAATCGCAATATTAGTGATTCACGTTGGATGCAAGTAACTGGTGATGCATATAGCCTCAACACCGGTTATCGACTTCCCCGCAATGCGATTCTTACCAGCCTTACAGTTCAAACACAAAACAATGTTTCTAATTGTGCTTTTCGTCTTAGAAGAAATGGAGTAGCCTCCAACATCGCGTCGCTGACTCTAGTAGGTCAAGATGCGAATACGTTAGATAATTTGAATGTCGACTTAGATGCTGGAGATTGGTTACAAGTATATTTAGAAATAACTTCTGGTAATGTAGATCATCCAGAACTTCTACTTGAATTAGCATGGAGGTAATTAAATCATGGCTGTTATGTGGACACTAATTATCAAAAACAATGGTGGTAGTCCAATCACTATTGAAGATCTTGGTATTACTGTTCCTGCATCTTCACAAATCACTTTTTCAGATCAATTTGAATATCAAGAAATTGCTAGTTCAGATGATCTGCGTGATGAAGTAAATAGCGGGAACCTTGTTGTTAACGATGGCTCAAGTGACTTGAGTTCAGCAAATGGGGTTTTGTATCTCACTCTGTACAACGCAAAAGAAACTGCAGATGAATTTTATACACAAACGGCTCTACAAACAAGTGGACAATCATCTGTACATTGGGACAATATCACCAATGCTCCTTCATTCGGTGCTGTATCTTGGAAAGAACCAGTAGAAGCTAGAGCCAGAACAATTGCTGCTTCTCCACCGGGAACTCCTGCAGTAGGAGACTTTTATATTGATTCAGGTGACAACCATCTATATAAATATAGCGGCACTTGGGACGACCAAGGTGCCCCGACATCAGGTGATCGAGCCATTGTTCTTGATTCGACCGCTCAAATGATTTACGAATGGAGTGGATCGAGTTGGGATGCTCAAACAGACAATGAAGATGGCGACGCCGTAATGGTCAATGATGATGGCGACGGAAAACAAGCACAGTATGTGTATGATTTTGGTACACTCGCTTGGGTCAAAATCGCAGACATCGATTACGGTGAACCGAATGATTTAGATGGTGCATATGATCAAGGTGGTGCAGGTGCTGGCAGAAGCATTACTGCTGATTCTGGCGCTGTAAAAATTGACACAGCATCAGCAACTAACGCGCCGATTGAATTAACACAGAAATCATCACTGCCGACTACAGGTCTTGCAGCTGGTCAGTTAGCTGTTAAAGATGGAATTCTATTCATCTATGACGGAACCAGAAGTAAGTGGCTCAGTGTTGAAAGATTATATTTAGTATTTGGAAGACGTGGTAATACAAGTAACCAATACTTATCATATAGCGCTGGAAGGTTACCATCCAATAACAGTGGTTTACGTATTCCAAGAGATGCTTGTGTTGTGGCAATGAGCGCACAATTAGATGCATCTGGCACAGCAAATATGAGATTGAGACGCAATGATAGTGCATCTAATATTTCGACTCTAGCAATTAGTGCTGCTCTTGGAGCACATGATACTTCATTGGATATTAATCTATCAGCAGGCGACTTCCTACAAATGTATAGTGACAATGCTTCATCTGTACAAGACCCAATGGTTATCGTAGAAATAGCGTACAGAGCGTAATTAACTAAGGAGATCATTCTGTGGCACAAACAACGATCGCGAAAAATAACACAGGGTCCGCTGTGAGTGTAGAAGATCTGGGAATTGAGATTCCTGGGTCAGGACAGAGGATTCTATCTGATACGTTCTCAGAAAGCGAAATCTGTGAATCGCAAGATCTCAAGACCCTCGTCGGTGATTCGACATTTACAATTAATGACGGATCCAACGATTTAAGTGTAGCAGATGGTCTAGAACATATAAGATGTAAAGGTGAAGGTGGTGGTGTCTATTATGATGCCACTACCTTCGTCCCCCACACCCTCTCTGATCATTTAGATGTTTCAGGGACATCACCAGATGACAAATATGGCTTAACATATAATGCACAAACTGGACTATGGGAACCGCAAACAAGAGATGTTAATACAGGTGATGTTGCACCAGATTCTACTGCTGTTGTATGGATTCCGCCAGAAGACAGGATGCCATTCTTCTATGATCCTCTCAGGGGTGAGTGGTTATCAATTTCAAGACATTATTACACATTTAACAGATCTGGAAATGTTGATGGCTCTTATCTTGCGGTTGGTGGTTGGTATAGTGTTGACTTTTTCTATATCCCAAATCCAGTAAAAATCACAGCGGTCTTTTGTCGAATTTACAGTGGGAATAATAATAAGACTTTCTCATTGAGAAATAATAGCACGGAAATTTTTAATTTCAATATGGGAGGGTCAAGAACCTACGCCGACAATGATGCTGATTTTGACATTGAGGGAGGTACAGTTTTGCGGTGTTATGTTTCTGGTTCAGGTAGTAGTGTCAGAAATCCAAGTGTTCAATTGATTGCGTCGTGGAGGTATACGGGATAATGATTATCATAGCGAAAAACACAACTGGTTCTGATATCGAACTTTCTGATATGTACGGAATCATGATCCCTGCTTCTGATCAAACAACTTTGACAGAACAAGTGCCATTTCCAATTATCGAAGGAAGTTTAGAACTAAGAGATTACGTAACTTCTGGTGATATCATAATCAATGATGGTGTAGAAGATCTAAATGCTTCAGAAGGAATTGAACATTTACAAACTGCTACTAAACATGAAGCACCATGTTGTCTCCCTGAATTAAATGATGTGGGTCCTCTAGAACCTAACAAACTTTTAAGAACCACTATTGATGGAACAGGAACTGTATGGGCAGAGCCTGTAGATAATCTTGATGATTTACAAGACATTCCGGCTAAACCAGGTTCAGGCGATTATATTCTCAGAGTAGTTGATGGAACTTTTTCATGGATTGAGTCTACAACATTTATAGACCATACTCACGACTTACAAGACCTGGACGATGTTCCGACATATCCAGGAACAGGTGATTATGTATTAGAATCTCAAGACGGAACGCTTGTATGGGTCGAAACTCCAGAAGATATCATTGCACATGATTTAGATTTTCATTCTGATGTACCAACGAAACCAACAACCGGACAAACGGTATTACAAAACACCGATGGTACATTAGAGTGGGTAGATACAACAGCATTGGTCGACCATTCACATGAGTTAGAAGATCACGAATTAGATTTCCATACTGATATTCCTGATAAACCAACAACAGGAGATTACATTCTTAGAGTTGTTGATGGTACATTCTCTTGGGTAGACTCTACAGCTTTTGTAGATCATGAACATGTTCATAGTCACGACTTACAAGACCTTGACGATGTTCCGACATATCCAGGAACAGGTGATTATGTATTAGAATCTCAAGATGGTACATTGGGTTGGGTCGAAACTCCAAGCGGAGTTGGAAATCACGACATTGATTATCATGATGATGTTCCAACGAAGCCAACAACATCTGACAGAATATTAAAAACAACTGCAGGTGGTGGTAATTTAGAATGGGTTGACCTCAATGATTTTGATGTCAGACTTCTACATAAATTCGATGGTTACCATTCTACAACATCTACAACTTTTACAGATACATGGACGGATGTTCCACTTGATGTAGAAAAACATAAATCTGCTGAGTTTATTCACTCCGCCAATTCAGCAGAGGTTGAGTTTGATCAAGATGGTCAATATCTCATTATCGCGAGAGCTACCATTGACATCAGTTCTGATGGTAACAATCGTACCTCAAGTAGAATGCAGATTATGGTTGACACAGGATCTGGATATAATCCCCTTGATGGAACTCTAAGTTCTGGTTATCACAGACAACCATCACAAGATGAAAATACTCCAGTTTCTCAAGCAATATTTCAAGCAAAACAAGGCGACAAAATTAAAGTTCAAGTGAGGCGATATTCAGGTAGTGCTACATTACGCCTTGTGAGTGGAGGGTCTGCTCTTACTATTTTTAACATTGGTGGAGTAAAAGGAGATAAGGGCGATCCAGGCGCTGGTGGTGAAATTGACGTTGAAGAAGATGACGTATTAGTACAATCCGGAATTACTACTCTTAATTTTGAAGGAAGTGTTGATGTAACAAATGAGGGTGGTGGTAAAGTAACTATTACTCAAAATGCTGGAAGTAAGTTTGTTCCATTTGGAAAAGTGGATGCCTCTGGAATTGGTAATGGTCCTCTTGAAACTGCAGGCAATACAACACTCGGACATAGGATGCCAAGCTCTGGTTCTATTCAATCAGTTGGTATTCGTACTGACCAATTAAATTCAAATACGTATTCATTATTGATTGACAGCTCTTCTGAGCTTGATATTATATTTAGCGATCAGGATGAGAAGACTGTAGACTCTCTTGATATTCCATACTCAAAGAACCAGGTCCTTAATGCTCAGATCACAACTCAAGGAAGTGATATTGAATCTCCATATTCACCAGATGCTAATACATTATTCCTTGCACCGATGGATGGTGATGATGAGGATGACAGACACGTAACCAACACTTCTACAATTACAAAAGGTATGGCAGGACGTCTTGTGAATGGTGCGGCATTTAGCACAACAACAAAGTTTGGAACGAGTAGTGTAAACTTCGACGGTTATAATGATTATATGCAGCTATTACATCACGATGCATATAATGTACAAAATTGTACAGTTGAATTTTTCTTTCGACCAGACGATACTTATGGTGATCAAATAATTTTCTCAAAAGATGCATCTGGTTATGGAGGACATTTACAAATTGGTATTGATGGAGACGATATCTATGTAAGATCCCAATCAACTAGCAACCAGAAGACTATTCAATTTGATCCAAATATTCAAGCAGGAACATGGTATCACGTGGCGGTCGTAATGGGAACAGGAGGAATCAAAGTATTTCTAGATGGAACATTAAGGTCCTCTGATGGTAGTTGGACACAAGGTTTAAATGGGAATATAGAACCAATATGTATTGGTTGCGCTAATTCACATTCATATTATGATTATTATAATAATTGTGGTGATTATTTTAACGGTCAGGTTGATGAACTAAGAATTTCAAATACAAGAAGATATGAAACTAACTTTACAGTACCATCATCAGCATTTACAAAAGATGTAAACACCGTAGGATTGTGGCACTTTGATGAAGGTTCAGGAAGTCTGGCGTATGACTCTTCAGATACTATTCACAATGCAACCATGATGGCAACTGGTTCTATGTGTTCTATTAACAATTCTATTGTAAAACATGGAACCCATTCTATATTTATGAATAATAGTTATAATGATTGGTTAAGATTTAACCATAATCCATTATACGAGTCAAGTGAAATAACAGTTGAAAGTTGGATGTATCCAAAATGTGACGACGGAACAATTTTTGATAAAGGTGGATATAACCAAGTCGAAGGCGGGTTGATAATTAAATGGGAAGATTGCGAACGGATTAAAGTTCAATATTATGGAGCTTCAACTTCAAGAACATTATATTCTGCTAACGGTTCATTTCCAGATTATCAATGGCATCATTTTGCTGTAACAATTAACTCTTCAGAAATCAAATTGTTTATTGATGGTGTTGAAGTTGATTCTGAAACATTAACAACTGATTATCAAAATGTATGGGCTAATAATAAATCTGACGCATATTTTGCAGCAAAACCAAATCGATCAGATTGGATGCGGTGTCATTTGGATGACTTCCGTATTTCAAATATTGTAAGAACATATTCTTCATCAAATGTAAAACAAATCTCAATGCTTATAGAGATGATATAAAGGAGTAAGTGATTATGTATATTGTGAATGATACAACAGCGGCTCTAACTATTTATATGCACGCAGGGTCGTCTTTTACATTTGCATCAAATGAAATGTATGATCTAGAGAGCGCATATACTAGATATGAAATTGCGAATTCTGACGTTCCTTTCCATATCGACAATGAGCATGTACGTTTGTACGATGGTGATAATTATTTGTCGAAATTAAATTCTTTGAGGTGGGCATGGAATTCACCAGAACCTGATGAACTTCGAGATCGTTCAGGAAAATTAAGAGTCCATGAAACATCAAGACCTCTTGGTGTTAAAACATTCTTCGCAGGAGCCGGTGATGACCCAACAGATGTAACGGATTTTGGTGGAGGGCAAGTTTGTACAATTAATCATTTGATTGGAGGGGCAAACCCACAATATACATATATGGATTTAAACATTATAGAAAATGAAACTTGGGTTCATGAGGGTTATCTAATTTGGAAAGATGCTTTGATGGATACATTAACATGTTCAATTGTCCCTCGAGTTCCAACCTGGCATTTTGATAGCACAGCATCTACAGACTATGCTCTATACGGCGGTTATATGATTGTTCCTATTTATACAGTCGGTGGTGGACCAGGTGATGGAACTCTTGTAATTGATTCCGACTTAACAGATCCAACAGTGGGTGGTCTTGTTTATATGCCAAATGATGATAGAAATAATCCGCCAACTGCATTTTGGAATGCTGACTATAATACGTCAACACACCAGTTTGAAAACATTACTCCAGCACCAACCGGGAATGGTAGGTACAACATATTTGCTTTAGAAATTTCCTTGACATGTTTTGCTAATAAGATTCCGTTATTAGGTAGCGGTTTTGAGAGGATGCAGACAGCTGATACGGATCAAATGGGTCACGGGATGAGATTTAGATTATGCGCAGAAACTCAAGGTGATCATAATTGGTCGGTATCAATGATATTCACATTATATCGAGATAACACATAGAATATAAAAACATGTTTGAGAACAAATCTATAAAAAGGAGTATTTTATGAATTTGTGTTACCTTGGTTGTGGGAATAAAGGAAAATACCAACTAAAGAATGGGAAATGGTGTTGTAGTGAAAAATGGCAACAATGTCCAGCAAGAAGAAAGAAAATAAGTAAAGCAAATAAAGGACAAGTTCCATGGACAAAAGGTAAGAGCCCATCAACTGAAACTAGGAGAAAATTAAGCGAATCAAACAAAGGGCAAGTTCCGTGGAACAAAGGAAAACAACGCACGGAAGAAGCTAAAGAAAAAATCCGACAAGCAAAACTAGGAAAAAAACTTTCTAAAGAACATGTACAAAAATTAAAGGATTCTCATAAAGGACAAACTCCATGGAATAAAGGAAAGAAACTTTCGAAACTCCACAAACGAAAACTTAGTAAATCACACTTAGGACAAGATCCATGGAATAAGGGACAACGACTTACAACTAAAGAATTAAAAGAAAAACACCCATTTGCATTCACAGTAGAACATATTGAAGATGCTGAAGAACTAGGAAAATTCAAAGTTCATTGTAAAAATCATAATTGTCCAAATTCAAAAGAAATGGGCGGTTTCTTTATAACAGAATTTAATAGTCAACTAGCTAACAGAATATATGCTCTAGAACATGATGGTGATGGGTGTTATCTATATTGCTCTGAAGAATGCAAAAATTCATGTAGTATATTTAACAAACCAATACACCAAATAATGAGTGAAGCAAAACTCAGGGATGATCAATATTATACAGCTGAAGAATATTCTGTGTGGAGATTAGAAGTATTAACCAGAGCTGATTTTAAATGTGAATATTGCGGTAATCAAGCAACACATGCTCATCACATACGTCCACAAAAACTTGAACCCTTTTTCACACTAGATCCAGATTTTGGACTAGCATGTTGCAGAGATTGTCATTTTAAATACGCACATACAGGAGAATGCTCTACAGGAAAATTAGCTGTAGCAGTATGTTAAGGAGGAAGACCGATGTGGAAAGATCTGATTTACGAAGCCAAAGTTGGAGTAATCGGCTGGTTCGGTAATGTCAAGATCTACAAGTTTCCATTCTTCATTTTAATGGGTCACTCCGCGTACAAAATTAAAGGAACTCATACTCGAGAAATCATTAACATTCTGGAACCTGGTGATATTCTTTTAAGAAGATATGACCACTACATTAGCGGACTGATGATTCCCGGTTATTTCACCCATGCAGCAATTTATACAGGTGACAATATGGTCACTCATCTACTTGGGCATGGAATAACAGTTGAGGACATTCTGGTTTTTACGCGCTGTGATGACGTCGCTATTATTAGATGTACCGACCAAGAACTCGTAAAAGAGGCTCTGCGACGCGCAAACGAACAAGTGGAAAAAGGGGTTGAGTACGACTTTGACTTCAACACAGATTCCGCAGAGAGATTTTATTGTACCGAATTCACCGCATATTTATTTCAGTATCCAAAGATGAGACAACTCAAAAAAGGTTTATATTTACCGGACGATCATTTGACTCTCCCTGAGTTTGGACCTTATAAACTCATGTGGAGAAGAACTTAGAACAAAATATAAAGGTCATAGTTACTAGGAGGAATTATCATGGCTAATAATACAACAGCGCATGTTCATTTAACAACAGCAGATCTTCACGGCAAGAGTAGAGGTTTTATCCCTCAAGGTAAAAGAAGCGTTATGCAAGAATATATTCCTGGTACACAACCAGGTGTAAACCAGTATGTTGATAACGTATCTGGAGCAAAAGTGTTCGTTATGGATTCTCATGGAGAAATTTGGGACGCATCAGTTGTTTCAGCGCTGCAATCAACATATCCAGGACTTATGATTGGCTAAACGACATTTGCCTTCTAACGCCTCCTTCTTTGGACCGGCTCGTCGTTGTGAGAGTCGGTTCTTATTCCGCCGAAAAATGAGAATATTACTTCGTTAACCCATAGTTATATAGTAAAGGAAAAGAATCATGGATATCGTAATTGCTTTTATCTTAGGAGCAGCAGCGGCAACGATTGTGTGGTATTTCGTGCTTCGCAATAATCGTAAGAAAGTCAACGAGTGGTTAGATTTTCCAGCAGAAACTTGGGACAAAATTGACGCAGAACTTGACGAATTTGGTGATGATGTCAAAGACAAAGTCAACGAGATTTTTAACAGGAAAAAATAAGATTAAATTCATAGTTTGCGTCCTATAATGATTCCCGCGCTAGGGTGGTTTTGGGTTCTTATATGAAGAAATTTGACGATCTAAAAGACGTAATCGTATCTTATGGAGTAACCCTGATCGTAATTTTGGGAATCGGGCTACTCATCCTTATAAATACTCTTGACAAAATAGCAACCAAATTCATTCGCCTACCGTACTACCGTCTTCGCGTTAAACTCCTTCAAATAGCAAAGAAAAATCAACAAAAAAGAAATCGAAAATAATCAAACACCTTGCGAAAATGGGGAGGGGTTTTCCGCCATTGCTTATTAACAATGCCCCTCCCCATTTCTAATGCACACCCCTGTAGCGATTTTCTACACGTTAATTTTTGGTTCTGTCTCGTAGACACACGTATTTAACACAGAGGCGTACAAATTATATTCGGTTTTTTATACCTCTCCTGTCTTCGAGGATAATCTTTCATCGTTTTACCACAGTACGCACAAGCGTACAAATCGTCCCTCCCATCCTCAATCACCTTCGGACAAAATTCAGGAACACGACTGTCAATCCAATAATGACAATTCCAACAATTTGGCAACTGTCCGGTCGATTTCGAAACATAAGGGACATCATCCCTTTTCAACCAGTTTGTATTAACAACTGATCTTGCATCAAAACCCAAAGTGACTTTACCACAAGGTTTAGCAATCATACATCTCTTACAAACATAAACCGGCAAAACCCCATTCTCAACTGCATTCCCCGGATCATCCGGATACCACACATCCATCAATTGACCACAATCACAATACGGAATTATAATACGTTCCGTAACTGGCAACCGTGTCGCCAGTGCTCGTAAATGAGACTTCATTTTAGTTCCTCCTTCCTGAATTAAGGATCCAAAAAGATACTACTTCTCTCCTTTACCCTATCTTTGATCGTCCTCCTTCCGCGCCTTCTATAATACCAAGTTGCTATTAAGATAGACAATGATGAAATTCCAGTCACAACGTTAGTCCAAAAGAGACTGGGACTTTGTTTCCACCAGCCGTATATTCCCCACCAGATTTGTCCGTGGAGAATGATTAACCATAACAAATAAGAAACATCTTCCGAAGATTTTCGACGAATAATACGAACAATCTGAGGAAGTCCAGACAAAGCCATTGTAAAACCAATGACAGTCATCCATAGTTCAAATAGATGACCTTTAATTAGCATAGGATCCATGATGACCCCCTGGCGTCTGAGGAACATCAAAAACAATCTTCTTTACCTCCTTAATATCATAACGATGTCCCTCTTGATTTAACTCAGTAAGGAGATGGAGCATATCTAGAGCCGTCCTTACCAACTCCTCCCCATTGTCTAAAACCACTAAAAACTGAACCATCACGTTCCCCACCTCCCTTTACACAATGTGGAGGCCACAGGATAAATGAATGGAGATGAACATCACCAACAAAATAGAATGTTGGAACAATTCTCTCCATCTCCCATGTCTCTCCAACCTTTTTCATTTCGATGATCATAGCAACTCCTTATGTTGCATTACGAGGTTTCGGCTCCGTGATGGTTTCTCGTAGTGCATCTAATTGAGTAAGAACTGACTTTTCTTTCGTATTTTTGTTCTGGAGTTTCTCGCTTAGTTTCTTTATTTCAGCATCCTTTTCCCGAATTTGTTCACTGAGTTTTCTGACCTGATCTGAGAGAAGCGAATTTTCGCCCTGAAGACTCTCTATTACCTGGTCATGTTCCTCAACTGCCAATTCTAAAATCTTTGTCATTTCAGTCAATGTTCGTTTATATCGTTTAATACATTCCTTTGCTTTCAAGTTTCCTCCTTTCCAAAATAAAAATAAACGAACATGACGGAGAACTTATCGTCTTAAAACAAAACCTCTTCTATAAAGTAATATATATAAAAGTTCATGTTATATTGAATCCTTTTTTAGAACAAATTATAAATACGTAAACACACATGGGGAGTATACAATGAACGAGAAATACACCAAACTTCTGCAAGAATCTCTTCGGGAAGATCATGAGGGTGACGAGGAAATTATTATTGTTCCTACAGAACCTGAAGATGATCCAAGCGATGACGCCGAAGCCACAGCCGGTCTTTATGTCAACCCTGAAGAAGATCTTCAATCACAGGATGATGAAAATGTTGTTGCTATGATGCCAGAAGGTGCAAGAACAGACGTCGCAAAACGTCTCGCATACAAAACAATGAACAAAATCAAGAAAGCTATGGATGCTGGTAAGAAAGGTCGTCCAACCCTTTATAATAGAAAGGGCGAAATGGTGCCATAGGAGATGACAAATGCTTGAACAATATTTAGAACAAATACAGATTGACGAAACCGACAAAATGATCAATGAAATGCCGATCCCGCCTGCAGCAAAAGCAATCATAAAGAAGAAATTATTAAATCTTCGAGCACAGCGCGCTAAGGCTTTGGATGACATTAAGGGCAAAGCTCAAGAACTAGTTAAATCACAACAATATGCAAAACAATCCAAAACTGGTATTGCAAATATAAGCAAAAGAAAAGCAGATTTGAAAAAACAATATACAGATACTATTGCTCAATATAAGAAAAAAGAAACAGATATGATTAGAATGGTTGCACAGGCACACGCATGATAGTCAAATTAGAAGCATGCCCTTTTTGTGGGTCTTTAGACGTAACACCAAATCAACCACCAGCTGATTTATTCAATGAAACATGTATACGTTGTAAACGTTGTAACGCAAAAGGACCACCATCCATGAATCTAAAGGGTGCAGCAGATTGGTGGAATACAAGAGAGGAACCCGATGAGGATGTTAAACAAGTATCTTGATTATGTTCAAGAACAACTTGAAAATAACTTTCGGGTCGGTCCGTCCCGCATACATGGTAAAGGAGTCATCGCAACCTCACGTATTAACAAAGGACAATTCATAAATACTGCCCTTGTCCCTGATGATTTAACACATAAAACTACGTATTTTGGCAGATATTTAAATCATTCTTCAAGTCCAAATGCCGAAACTAGACTTGAAAAGGATGACGTATATAGGACATATGCTCAGGTTGATATTGAACCAGAGACAGAGATAACAGTTGATTACCGAAAAAATAAGGAGTTAGAGCAGCCTCAACCTGGATGGGAGGAATAATGGGAAAAATATATTTCCAACTGGGACTGGTTTAAGCTCATATCTCTAATCATTTTATTGTTGTTACTCGGGTTAATAGAATACATCTAAGGATCGATATATGATTGACCGACATTTAAATTACATTCAAGAGCAAATGTTTAATGCTCGAGTTATCCCGCAGGACCTGCTCAAAGACATATTAACAAAAATATATCCTGCTAATTATGATGGTAGAAAATTCAGTGTTAGAAATATTCAAGCAAGTCATGAAAGTCTATGGGACTGGTTATATTCAACACAAAATGAAGATCCTGAAGAAAGAAAACCAACTGATGATTCTAAACTCTTTATCACCAAAAATAACATGATGGGCATCCACACATATGTAAATGGTGATATAGCAGTATTCTGTCCAAGAACAAAACTCATCACTGACTTCTCCCATAATACAAACTGCCTTGTAATATTTGCTCCACCCGAAGTAAAAGGACAATTTTGGAAACCATATCATTATCAAGACTGGATTGAGGATGTAACATCTTGGAGACATATTGACTCATTCTTTAGAAACGATGCCAGAAAACATAAACCAAAAGATGACAATAAAGCAAGAATGGTTTTAAAACAATTACGTAAAAAGTTGAGCCCTAAAAAATGATAGACATATATTTGAATATTATACAAGAAAGTAAAGTTTTTTCAAAAAATGCTAACGCGCCCTGTGCAGCATATGAAACAGTATACGGAGAAAAATGTCCCCACAGAAGAGGTCAATATCCAGGTAAACATTATACTAAAACATGGCAAGGAATATTAGTAGATGGTAATCTAAAAAGAAAATGGTTATCTGATTTAGCAAACATTAAACAAATAGAAATGAGATCGTCCTGTGAAGGGCATGAAGAAAATTGGGTCTCTTTTATTATATTCAGACTCAATAATCCAAAACTTGAATCTAATAAAAGATATCTTACAAGACTCATTCTTAACTTAGAAAAATCTGATAAAATAACCAAAGCATCATGGTCAATAGGACGAGGAGAAGGAAGACCAAGAATAGTAGTAGCTGCTCCAATATGGGTTGGTCAACCAGATTGGGAACAATGGTGGAGCACATTAGCATTAAGAGTCAAGAGGAGCTTATAGAGATGATTGACAAACATTTAAACAGTCAATTAAACCGGATACAAGAAGGAGTTAAATCAGAATACACAATTACTCTTGAATGTACAGACCAAGCCGTTGAAGAGTTAATTCCTCTATTAAAACATTTACAACATGCTACTGCTATAGGACACTCTTTAGAAATACAAACAGACCCTGATATAAAAGAATATACTAAGAAATTCTTTCTAGACGGTGATGGAGCCTCTCATATAAAGACAATAAAACTTAATGGGAAAAAGGTGAAATAGGGAAACAGACTTGGGGGGTTTTGTCCGGACCTTTGACTAGTAGTGTGTATTACATTATTAGTGGGGATATGTATTGAGGCTTTAGCCAGATAGTTTCCTATGAAAGTTAGCAATGTCCTGGATAGAGAGCAATTCGCTATATGAGACGTAAAAATTTAAAAAATTTTATATAGGGTTTCTATATGAAATCGAGGATCTGTATGGTATTTCGTTTTTCAAAATTGAAAAATTTTAAAATTATACCTGACCGATCCTGCTGTAATCCGCATTACTACCATATAATATAGTGTCGATGTTCTTAAAGAATATGGGTCACGGAAGTAAGTTCGACGCAGAGTGAGTAAAGAATGATAGGAGAGAAAAGAATGATTTTAGGCCGTGTTGGTGAGACAGTCCAAGATGACTTCTCAGTCACAGATTCATCAGATGCACTAGTTGCTGGCATCGATAGTACAGCATTCACGTTGCATCTATTTGACGAATCTGGCAGTGAAGTGTCAACTACCGTTCCTGTCAATATTACAGAATTGGGTTATGGTCATTATCGAGCAGAATTTACTCCTAATGCAGTTGGCATGTGGATGCTAAGTGTCTATCATACCACTCATTTCCCTTGGGGCAAGACAGGCAATATACAGGTCTTTGCTAATGACTTCGACACAATAGAGACGATATTAACGCGCATATTGGGACTAACTCAGGAGAACTTCTATATAGACCAAACAACATTTGACACGTCTAATAACCTGACCGCATCTCGTGTCCGGATATATTCAGATGCTGCAAGTGTTGGAACCAGTTCAAATGTCATTGCTACATATTTAATGACAGCCACATATACCGGTAATAATATGGAAACATATACAATGAAGAAACAATAGGAGGAATTCAAGATGGACAGCACTAAATACAGAGACTTACTAACAGAGCAGACAATTAAAATACACAAAGTCAAAATACAAGAGAAATGTGACAAGATAGAAGAGGAAGAAACCGTAGAGGAATCTCGGGTAGGCGCTGCAGTTAAAGCAGCTAAGGCGGCAGGAAAAGCAATAAGAGGTAAAGCAAAAGTTGTTGGACAAGCAGCATCCCAGCATCCCGCTGCTGCAGGAGCAGTTGCTGGCGTTCCTGCTGGGTTAGCAGCCAGAGTCGCTATATTGAGAAAGAAATGCCGAACGAAATTTGCAAATGATCCAGATAAACTAAAACAATGTCTGGCAGCAGCAAATAAAACGAAGACAGCATCAGGGAAATACTCCGGTTTTAAATAGAGAAGTAGTTTCCAACACTGTCAGCAGGTACAGTGTTGGTTTTTGTTTGGGATCGACGCTCATTGCTAATGTGCATAGGGCGAAAAGCGTATTGAACGGAGAAATCGACACTATCTGCTCATAGGAGTGTTTGTTTTTAGAAAACGATACGCTTTTGTCCCTATGGCAGCATGGATTGGAGCAGGATTCGTGCCAGAATGTGCGCATGTGAACGGCAACCTGCGTGCAGCAGGATGAATTACTACGGAAATTCTGTAAAGAAACAAACTGCTAATATTCCAAAACATAAAATTCCATCATTCTGCTAACTCTATATGAAGATCTCGGATACTACCTATTCTCTATCCCGGAAATACCACCCAAACCCGCAAAAACCATGGGACAGATAACGGGTCAGATAATATTACACAACCTAAAACAAATAACCACTATGAACTCTTACACTATATGCACATATACTAAATACCCTAATGAGGTAACAACCATGTCTAAGAAACAAACTGACATCGACATATATCTGAATAGGGTCCAGACCGTTAAACTTACTGAATATGGTCCTACCTCAGATGAGGATAAAAGTAATAAGGGAAAGACTCCTTCTGGTGCTGCTACTAGTGTAAAGAATGCTATAGTTGGTGTTACATCTCAGGGTTTGAATGATGAGACTGGTAAGAGATTAGAGAGAAAAACTAAGAAGTGGAATGATCTTAAAATGAATTATATAGAGAAGCGTAAAAAGCTATTTGCTAAGAGGTCTAAAACAAGTAAACATAAGACTACTAAGACTGGGACTCATACATTTGAAGTAATGAGTAAATCTGGTAAAAATTAATAGGTAAATAAAATGTCTACAAAAAAGAAACAAACTGTTTTTATTGAGCAATTGGTAGATAAGAAAATAGATAGAGCTATAGATAGTGTTCAAGAAGGCTTTAGTAAGTCTACTGTGATGTTTGGTATTGATAAAAACATGAAAACTATAAAGAAAGTCAAGAGTAAATGTAAAGCAGTTTGTAAAAAGGAATATAGTGATCATTATCAAATGACTAAATGTCAATATATATGTGGTATCAAGGCTATGCAAGCTGAGGTTAAAATACTAAAGGCTGCTATACCTCAATGTAAGGGAGAAAAGAGAGTTGATAAATGTGAATATAAGTTAAGGGCTAGATTAGCAAAAGTTATAGCTAAGTTGAAGAAGAGGGAAGCCAACCTTACTATGATGGATAAATTACATAACAATAAGTAGAGGTTAATATGTTACTTACTGAGTCATATTTAGATTATCTTGAAGAGGCTTCAGCTGATGAATTTGCAGATAAAATTAGAAAGGTGTCTTCTGTGTATGACAGTGAGATTAAAATAGCAGAAGACAAATTGAAGGATCTCAAAGACCCTGGTGCTATTAAAGACCAGAAAGAGAAAATTCAAAGACTCAAAGCCAACAAGTCTGCGAAGTTAAAATCTTTAGAGGATTCATTCAAGAAGAGGTATAATGACCCATCAGGTGAGAAGTTTAAAAAGAAGATGAGTCAATCACAATCAAGAGCAAAAGCTGGTCAGAGAGCAGGACCCAGACCTGGTGGTTTTAGATATAGTAGAACTGGAGCAGGTGGTCCGCAATTCAAATATAAGGGTCCTAGTTTATGGTTTTATCTTTTGAGTGATCCCGCTTTTGTAGTATCTGCCATTTACTTATTGACTATATTGTCTATGTATACAGCTCACCAAGCTAGAAAGATGATGAAGAAAGCTAAGGAGAGATGTTCTTTTAAATTTGGTAAAGCGAGAGAGGTGTGTCTAAAAAAGAATAGAATAAAAGTATTACAAATGAAGCTAAAGAATTATAAACTAGCTCTAAAGAGATGCACAACAACCAAGGATCCGAAATCATGTAAGGTTAAGGTCCAAGAAAAGATTAAGTCAATCACTGCTCAAATCAAAAAAGCAAATAAACAGTTAGCTGAATTAGAGGCGGCTGCATAACGGAGTTGTATCATGAATGATATTGATAAGCATCTTGACAATATTCAAAATGAGTATATTGTTGAGGGTCCAGTAGCTGTAGTTATGAAGATGTTGGGTAAAAAGTCTATAAAGAATGTTAAGGCTGCTAATAGATTATGTGGTTCTAAATCTGGAGCAGATAAAGCTAAATGTATTGCTGCCATTAGAAAGAAAGCATTAGAAGAAAAGGTTAGAGGATTGCAAGGTGGAATGAAAGTTTGTTTTAAGGTCAAGGATACTGAGAAGTGTAAGAAACAATTTTCTAGAGAGATATCAAAGATACAAAAACAAATAGCTCAACTACCAGCCTAAGAAAGGATTAAGAAAATGGCTCAGATAATATATGAGGAAGTTGAGTTGAATCTTCCACAAGATGTATATGACCAACTAGCTCTTATTGGTTTACAAAAAATAAAGGATGATAAAGACGCGTTGGTTAACTATGCTGCGGTCTTGTTATTAAGGGAATATCTTGATTCGAAAAAGACTGACCCGGAGGAATAGACCAGTCTTCGTTGGAGTCTTAATGCTCCAACATACATCTTGCGAAACCAATCTGATCTTCACGTGCATTAAGAGTAGTGAGATGACGAACTGCGAGATGCTTCACGTTTCTCACGTTCTTGACCCCATCCACTCCCAACGCCAGACCAACTGACTTGATGACTTTTTCTTGTTTTTCTTTACTAACGATTTCAGTGAACCAGCTGGTCGCTTCTAAAATTTGTCGTACTGCAGCAAACTTTCCATTAATCACTCTATGGAATTCTGCTTCTTCTAATGTTTTCTTCATGGCGGGATCACCTCCTGTCAGGTGTCTTGTTCCTCCAGAATCATCTCAGCCTTATCACACACGATCTCAGCTTCACGATTCGTCTTCTGGAGTTCGTCCAGATCCTTAGACAATCTTTTCAGACGTTTAGCAATATCTGCAAGATCGTCTTTACGTTTCTGGAACATTTGTTTAACCAGCTTAGACCTGCTTAAGGTCATACCACACCTCCATACAAAAGACTACCTTCGCATAATAATATATATACCTTTCGATTTTTTACGGACAACAAAAAAGAGGGTAACCCCCTTACCCTCTAGTTCTTGACGCCGAAGCATCACCCTCCTTTTTTGCCTTGAGGTTCTTCTGTCACCTTGATTATTTGTCTTAGCATTTTTGCAGCTTCTTCGGTCAGGCCTATCATTACAATATTGTTGGACTTTACTGCTTGCTTGTATAGCATTTGTAAATGGGTGATGGTGTATATGAATGATGCAAACCATATCGGAGGATCACCTTCAATACTCTCTTTGAAGTTATGTTGTTTTAAGAACTCAGCATAATCAGTCTCTAAGACTTTTATGTATTCTTTTAGTTCTTGGAATCTCCAGTTTCCAATACCAGCTTGAAGGTTGTCCATGTGGGTCAGTTCTTCATATTTATCCCCACAACTACATCTGTCCTCAATGGACCTTTCTACACCACAACACCACCAGGTTTTATCTGCCATTGTCACACTCCCTTCTTTTTAGTACAAACCGTTTCTCTTCATTAGTAAGTAATATATATAGTTTTCGCGAACAAATAATAAACCTTTCGTAGTGTCTGGTTTGTTGTTAAATTTCTATTTTAAAGGGTTTGTGTTATTACACATAACCCATATACCTTTTATATTATGAACGGCGTCCAGAGTCGTCCTTATTTGTCCTTAGAAGGAGAATGACCTATGTATGAGCACACAGATCTCTATCTTGAGTATATACAAGAAGGGTTTGCGACACCTGCTATGATTACCAAGTTTGGTGATGCTCTAAAACGAGGCAACTTCAAATTGATGAAGAAAATGTCGGACATGTTTCAAGGACGAGTTGACAAATTATCAGTAGTTGAAGCAAAGCTGAAGAAACAATATAAAGATTATGATTCACTAAAGAGATTTGCTGTAAGTAAATTAAATCCAAAACTTCCAGATATTTTTAAGCAGGTTTCTGGTGGACTCTTAGCAGTCATTGGATCAACAACTGACAATCCTAGGAGGACCATTCAAGAGAAGGTTAATGAGATAAACAAAAAGGCTATTCAAGAGGGACGCAAAGTAGCCAAATCAATAGCAGTAGACATTGATGTTGAAAAAACAGATGACGAAGGACTGGGTGAGGATCTAGCAGTCTTCATGATGGGAGCTCTTGCAATCATACTATCTACTATAGTGGTTGGACTATTTACAGGCGGTCCAGTAATAGTAGTAGGTTATCTCGGTTTTATTGCTTGGATAATTACTATGGCTCTTATATACGGTTAATAGGAGAGATCAATGGCGACAGGAACATCACTAGTTACTAAAGGATTTATTACTCCTCTCTTTACAACAGTCGCAGGCAGTGGTTCAGGAGGTGACGGCCTTGTAAGGAAGGATGATGATATTCTTTTTCCGAAAATAATAGTGAACAAATTTAAAATAAGTGAACACGAAGATAAGTCGTTGACGGCAGAGAAACTTAAAGTCACTTCAGTTAAATTAGTGCTTGATTAGGAGATAATTATGGAACAAGAATATCTACAAGAGTTGAAAAACTCTGTCGGTCGTGGAATTAAAAAACAACCTGTGGAGGAAGGATTTCTACGAGGTGTGTATACAGATGTCAAACATGCTCAACATGCTTTCACAAGTGTTGGTGATTTATTTCATTTAAGGAAAGCGAAAATCCTACCACGTGTTAAAAAGGTCCTTAGCAAAACTAAACAGACTGTACAGAAGATGGATTTCACCCCACCCAAAGGAAGATCTCCAATTTTGTCTAATGCCCAAATGCAAGATAACTGGCGATTCTATTACTTCACTAACGATAAGATATTTAAGACCTGTATGGACAAAGCCAAGAAAGGTCAAGATCCAATCAAATTTTTCGACCTCAGTTTCAGAGATAAAGTTGCAAACGAATTATATGCGTCAAAATCAACAAACGACGTTCTTAAATTCATCGACAAGTTTGAAAAGCGTGTTGAGATGGTGCATAAAGCTGCGGAAAAGGACCCTGATAATAGTTCATGGCTTAATTTTTTAAAGCAAGCCATTTATGGTCTCCGTGATTTTGTCATTGCAGTTGAGAGATTTGTAGCATATAACTAAAAGAAGGTACACCATGCTTAAATTAAATACTGATGAGAAAAGATCTTTACAATTTGAAGTGAATATACAAGGAATTAATCACCAAGAATTGCAGGGTGTTTTAAAATTTGTTGTTGGGGAAGTCGAATATGGTTTCCCAGTAAAGATTTTATCCGACCATATTTCTGTAGATGTGCCACCACTTGACGACATTGTTAAAGTGGGGTTAACCGAAGGCGAAGTTGTGGATTGTAAACTTGACGTCTTTGGTAACGGGTTTTATCTCAATCCTTGGAGCGGTCAGTTTAAGCTAAAGACTCCAGTAAGGATGGAAGCTAAAATGAGAATTGCAGATGATATACCTACACTCGCTAAAGAGAAGTCCGTTGAGAAGGGCATGACAGTAACACTCAAAGAAGAAGATGTCGTGGAACGTCATATCACACAAAAACCTGAGGATACAGAAGAGGAATATGGAGTTGAAGCAAGGGAGGCTCACGAGCCTGATGTTCCTGTAGCTGGTGTTGATACTGATGACGAGGAAGAGGAAGCGGCTCCAGTTAAACGTCCTATGGAGTCTGGAACAATAGATAAAGCTGAACTCCTTGACATGCTTGAAGAAGTCCTTGCAAGGAGAGAGCGTAGACGTAAAGAAACTATTAGGAGTAAACCACTGAGGGAGAGTAAGCCAGCAATCAAACCAGCTAAGAAGGCTTCTCCCCCTCCTCGGAAGACCAAAAAACAAAAGTTGGTGGAAGTCGTTTCAAAAACTGGTAAGCGGTATAAAGTGACACCCGATGTGGCAGAGCGTTTACAAGAAGTCTCTAATGTTGTTGATAGAAAACTCAAGAAAAAACCAGTAAAGAAAAAAGTAGTTGAATCAAGGAAACCAAAAAAGAATGATTATGATCCTCGAAGATTAATGGAATCAAGAGGAATGAAGAATAAAGCAATACAGGATGTCATGATTGAGAAGGCTGAGAGTATTGCTGGTGATGATCCCAAAGCTAAATTCTATGCACTTGAGAAACTACTTGGAATTCAAAGGGAAGGAAACTTGCTAGCAGAATATGAGCAGGTCCATGATGCATTGCGTTTCGCAGGAAAGGTGGAGGGAAGTGAAACGGAGAAAGTGTAAACTCTGTAGTGTTAAACGAAAGAAATGGGAAACCGACAATTTTTTTGGTATTGAATGTAATAGACATTTTGTACCGATGATTGTTTTAAAGGAACATAGGACAGAACTAACGGATGGTGAAAAGCTTCTTGTTAAGAGTTTGATCCAATTACATTATCCACGTTGGTATCCAGATGGCTCAAAATCTGACTCTGATGAGCACTGGCATATACATTTGTCGAGGAAAAAATCAAATGAAGACCCTCTTTCTATCTGACCTACATTTAGGTAGTCCATTATTTACGAAAAAGGCTGCCGTTGTTGACCTCATATTATCACCAGAATTTGAAGAGCTTATCCTGGTAGGTGATATTTTCGACACATGGGAAGCCAAGATAGAAAAGATTTTTAACGACAACCAAGCATTTATGTCGACTGTCTTTGAGGCCTCAAAGCATATTCCAACAACATTTATCATGGGAAACCATGACCCAGATGCTGATATCATTAAAGCAAACTGGCCGTTTGTTGGTGTCCATGAGGAATTTCAATGGAATGGCGGCATGATTACACATGGTCATCAATTCGATGACCTCATCACTAAGTATTCATGGTTAGCAAAATTTTTATTCACAATTCATTGGATTTGCCAGCGTATTTTCTTTATTAACATTAAAGCATTTGTCAGAAGAATTCTATATTCAGTAGCTGGGCACAGACAGAAAAAGTATTACACTGAGTTGACACTAGACATTGAGAGGGGAGCAGTGGAAAAATACAAAGAATACGCATTTGTGGTAATGGGTCACACTCATCTTCCTAAGAAGGCAGTGAGTGGTGCAACGAAGTATATTAATTGTGGAGATTGGATTCATAATCAAACATATGTAATTCACGATTCTGAATCAAAGGAATTCACACTCAATCATTTATAGCGAATGGAGGTGGTCCATGAAATGGATATCCCCACCACCATTCGAAGACGAGGCAGCAGCTGAAAGTTACTTCTTCACAGCTCTAACCATTATTGCAAGAAACAATAATTGTGAAATAGAAAAAGTTGATCTGAAAAACAATATAGTCCACTTATCTGGACCACAAGAAAATCAAGTAGAATGCGCAAAAGAGATCGCAGAAAAACTTAATCAATATTTGAAATAGGAGGTTGCGTAATGGATATTAAATCAGGTTGGAAAACAACTGAGTTTTGGACAAGTATCACGACTGCTGTTGCTGGTTTAGCTGTCATGTTGGGATTTATTACCCCGCAAGAATCGGGGCAGATCCTTGGCGGCTTAACTCAAGCGATTGGTGGTGTAATGACAGTAGTACCGATTGTGGCTTATGCGTGGTCGCGCGGCAAAGCAAAATCAGACATTGACTTCTCAAGCATCTTGGGATTCCTTGGAAGCTTTGCTGGGACACCACAATCAAATATAACCGTTGAGCAGATTGAGGAGTTACTCAACAAACTCAAAGAGGAAGAAGCTCAGACAAAAAAAGTTAAACGTTAAAAATAGAGTGGGGAGGGTTGCGCCTCCCCACTTCTCTCATTCACTCCTTCCTTCTAGAGCATTCTCTACCATCGTTGTTAGTTCCGTCAATGTGAAAGGTTTGTGGAGAATGAATTCTCCGTCCTCTAAGTCACCTGTGCAAATCCTGACAGGTACAGTTCTAATTGACTGAATTGCTTTCCTGACTTGAAAACCATCCACCCCTTCCAGATTTTTGTCGACGATGACCAACTCGAACTTATCTGGTGTTTCCTCAAATATAGAAATTCCGGATTCAGCTGTTTTCGTAATAGTCAACTTATGACCGCTCCGCTCCAGTAACTGCTTATAAACACCAAGGATCATGTCGTCATCGTCGATGATTAAAATGTGGCACATAATCAATCTCCTTTGAAAACAATTTTTTCCTTCTTCTAATTATTAATATATATAGAAAATGACTATTTACGGACATACCAGAACAAATATAAAATACCCCGCAGAAAGGTTCTTATTGAATGAAATGTTATTACCATACGTCGGACCTGGATGGAAGATGTTCTGGAGCAATTGTTAAACACTATGAAAGGGACTGTGAATTAGTTCCAATTGATTATGGTTACAAATCAAATCTGAAACATCTCAGAGATGAGATTGTCTATATGGTTGATTTCACGCTAGAACCATTTAGTCGGATGATTGATTTAGACAAAAGGACTGATCTTGTATGGATAGATCATCACAAGTCAGCAATCGATGAAGCCAAAAAAAGAGGTTTCGACCCGATGGGTTTAAGAGATTGCAGATATGCTGCTTGTGAGTTGACTTGGAAATATTGTTTTCCTAATAAGGACATTCCTTTCGGGGTAAGTTTATTAGGACGGTATGATGTATGGGATCATCAATGGTTAATGCAAGGAGATCGAAGTGTTGTATTGATGTTTCAATATGGAATGAGAATACTCGATACGGATCCTTCGTCTCAGATATGGTCAAAAATACTGGAGTGTGATGATTTATTTATTGACCAAGTTACTACAACAGGAAGGGCAGTAGCACAGTATGTAGAGATCGACAACGAAAGATATGCACATGGTTACTCATTTACCACCGAGTTTGAAGGTTATAATTGTATATGTTGCAATCGCGGTATGACAAATTCTAAACTCTTCGACACAATATGGGATGAGAAAAGTCATGATCTTATGGTCACTTTCTGCAGAACAAGAAATGCTCTCTGGCTCGTCCACTTATACACAACTCATCGTGCGGTGGACTGTGGCGCTATCGCCAAGCGACATGGCGGAGGTGGGCACCAAAAAGCTGCTGGCTTTAGATGTAAGAATTTGCCTTTTAGAATCTAGGAGGGATTTGCAATGGATCTAACTGTAATTGACGGCGGATCCCCCAAAAAGATTAAGAAAAAAGATGCTGATGGAAGATTAGCCGTATTTGTAGATCATATGAGGTCCATTGAACAATCAATGTCGATGGTTGCTAGAATGGCTGAACAGATTGGATGGGATGAATTAACAAAACGAGCATTGAATAACCACAGGGGGATTCTAGATACATTAGGTTATGTGAAGCACTACCGTAAGCAGATTATAGAGAATCTCCAAAGCAACGTTCCGAACTTGCAATCAATCCCCGGTGGTAAATTAGAAGGGGAAAAGACTGATGAGTCAGAATAATGATTTAACAATACTTGGATGGAAATTTTGGGACCTATGGCTTCAAAAAATATTTAGAAACGTCGCCTCAATGAAGTTTATATGGTTGTCCTTTTTGTTCATAGTAGTTGTTTACGGCATGTTCCAGGGTCAGTGGATACAGAATGAATGGGTTGCTAAAATACCACCATCTATTGGTTGTAGTTTGTTAGGTGGAGGGTTTGTGACGTTAGCAGGAACTAGAATGTATGCAAAAACGAAATTGAGAGAAACAAACGGTGATGATGACCTCACATAGTTTTGGAGACAACAATTTTCCATCTACTATTGGAAGTCTTTCTTCCGTTGTGTTCTAAGATGATATTAGATATTTGTAATCGTTTAATTATCCTTTCTATACTGGTCCTTAAACTCCATGGTTCATTGTAACTAAATGTGTTTGACAACTCCTTATCAACTACGTAGCTGCCTTCCTGAAGATTAACTAACCATTCTGTCAGATTTAATATTTTTTGTGTGTTCCACATGGGATTATTTGTTAAAAGTGTGTGACTACCGGTCTCCAATTGTTGGTTGATAGTTTCTTTGAGTTTTTTGATCATCTTCTTCTTAGACTCTGAGTTTTTCATTGGGTGATTTGTTATAAAAATATGGCTTCTCTTAGTAAGTCATATTTTAGAAGACTTACTATTTCCAAATACTCATTCAGGCAACACCTCCTTTCCCCACTATGGGATTATTTAGAAAGTGGCTGGATACCGAAATATCCAGCCACCATCTATCATGGAACGACACCAATAAAAGTTGCTTCTTCTAGCGGTTTGGTGTCAACGCCCGCCTCTTTTAGTCTTTTTATTTCTTCGTTAAGTTCCGCAAGCTGCTCTGCATACATCTCGTGTATTTTGCTTAGGTCCGGATACTCTTGTTCTCTCTTGGGTGGCAATGGTGGGAGACCAGCTTCTTTGCGCATCAACTCCTTTTTGATTTGAATTTCTGTATACGCAAGTTCTGCTTCTCTTTTCATTACCATTTCCACTTCCCTTACTTTCCTCTCTGCCAATGCTCGCTCGACCTGCTGCTCAGCACGTAGCCTTGCACTCAAAGCTTCTCGTTTCGCATCAAGCAACGCCGTGGTCTTGTGATCAAATTGCCAGCTTTCCAAGAGAATACTCTTTAGAAAGATGCCATCATACATACGGAGTTCCTTAAAAACCTCTCCTAATACAGCATCCAGTTTCTGGTTTCGATTTGCGATTATAAGACAATCATCAACATCCCAATTTTCGAAGCCACGGGTGAGATGAGATTTGAGACGATTGGAAATCAAATCATCCGGACTCAAAAATTTACCAAGATGGTCTAACTTCTGAGGTTCTGCCATAACGCAGTTGAATATCAATCTAGCAAGAGCGCCATCAGAGAGGATTATACCAACGTCTATCGTACGCTTTGGATGATAGACAGTTGTACTGCTGGTTGGAAGGGGTTGTTTGGACACTGTATTAGCAGAGTGGTATCTGTCATAAAACCAACTACCAGCCTGCCATACTAACAACCCCCCAATTATTAAAAATGCGCAGATTACAATCCACGCGCCTTTTGGTTTATCTCCTTCTGGAGGTGCTTGAAAATCCTCTTCTGCCATCGGCGCACCTCCCTCTTATACCTCCTGTTTCTCCTCACCAACCTTGATATCTTCCCAGTCCTTCTTCCACAGACCAACATGCTGCATCACTTTCACAAAGATCGTCTTCGCGAAAACGATGATGGATTTCCTTATCAACTTATAGCTGATCCTATCGACGATAACGAAGATCACAATAATCCCAAATATTTGCCACCATGTGAATCCAAACATAGTCCAATCTCCTTCTTCCTCTATTTGTTTTTGTTGTTTTACCTCTTCTTGAGATTCGACAATTTTAGCTGCCGCGTTCTTCCCAAGTTTCTCTAAGAGGTTATCATAGACATCACTGTTAATATGACCAAAATGGTCTTCGAGGATACCTTCATCATAGTAGAACTCATACTCCCTGTTCTCCTCTTCTGGCGTCATCCATATTGAGCCGATTTTCTTTAGTTTCCTGCCCTTGGAATCCTCATGTGTTGCCTTGTTCCAGGTTGGAACATCAATACGGAAACCTCCCGCCTCTCCTTCTAAAAATTTAGCATAGAGGTATCGTTCCTTTTTGGCTCCGGTGAGTTTATCAATATCAACGTCGATTGTCTCACCCTTCACCTTCATAAGAAGTTTGGTGTTCTCACCCTCTTCAGGAGTCACGACGTCTAATGATTCTTTGATTCCCTTAACTACTTCCTTGGGATTGAAGTCAACAAGATATCTCCTGAATTTGTCTGTGACATAAAACATGTAGTAGTCGCCTTTGTTTCCACTACACTCGCAGTCAGAGTTATATATAACGTATAACCCCTCACATAAGGAGTACGGTTGTTCTTCTTCTCTGACGTATACTGCGTGTTGAACTTTGTTCTTATACTTTCCGATCTCGAGTTCTACAACACACCTCTCGTCAAAAAGACTGTCTTTCGTATCGTCAGACTGACCCATTCGAACTTGGTGGTCGCAAATTTGCATACTAAGATCGTAGTCTTTAAACTCCAACATAAACTCGTTGGTGTTCATTTTCTCTGCCCCAAGCTGCTCTTCAATCGGCGGTCCGGACTCCCACATCTTTTCCCAGTTAATGAGATCGAGCCAACCAGTGAATCCAATAAACAAAACAACACAACCAACAATCACAATCCACATATGTTTAGCTTTGATATCCTTATCCTCCTTCGGCCATGATGCCTTCACCAAACCAGTCACCCCCTCTCATGACCTCTAAGGTTAACGTATATACGTACTCGGTGCATCATCTCTCGGTCCACCTGGATTCTTTGTAGAGGTTTTCGATTTCATCTTTTTGGGTTTGACAGTCTCAAGTCTTTTCATGGGAAACCATAGTTCCTTGATTGGTTTGCCATCATGCATCTCTTGACTTGTCACTCCAACCTCGACACGCTCGTTGACCCAAACAGTGAGACCAGTAACAATACCTTTGAAACCACAAATTGGGTCAGTAACTTGATCACCGAACTGGAAGTCACAAGGTATTTCCTCGTAAGGGAGCGTCTTTTCAATAAATTCAGTCCGAGTCAAGTCAAACCATTGACCTTCTTCGGGTTTCCCATCTTTGAGAGTTTGAGGATGAACCAGAACCCTTGCACACCCTTCCATCCAGGTTCCCACCGCAACCACCACTCCTTCAAAACCAGTAATCTTGTCCCGTACTTTACTTCCCGGGATAATCTCCTTTTCCATGCTAATTCTCCTCCCTTCCTGTTAAAATATGTCTTCTTTCATCTTCCCCATAAATGAATCCATCGAGCCATCGTGATTTTGATGCATGCAACGATACGCCCAGCGAGCTACCACTTTTGCTGTTTTTTCATCTCTACCATCTAATTGTAACTCCATTACAAATCTGGAGAAAACAAACGACATTAGATCTGGACTCAGCATCCTTTCGGCACCCAAACATTTCAAAAACATTTGGAATATAGATGGCAGAGGATTGACAAGGCTGTCCTCAAGGACAACCTTCGTACGGTCTTGAAGATTTTCTCTCCATTCATTGAACAGGCTCATACAACATCCTGCTCCTACAGCCAGTTCTTCTCTGTATGTTTCACCAAGGATCCCGCCAAATTCACAGAGCTTACAGAAGTGGCGATTCTCGACCTCATCCCATCTCAGCGCGGGACAAGGTCGAGTCTCACCATACAATCTTTGCCCGGCAGAACATGTTGCTTTGATGCAGCAATATCCACACCCGACACATTCTTTAGCTCCCGGAAATAGTTCACCCATATTTCCTCCTAATGAGTTATCAAACCTTTAAGAGGGTTCTTTGGTCTCATCACACCATCTCTGTGTTCTTCTAAAGGTTTGATACTGTCCTTGTAGTTTGGTGGAAACAATTTCTTAAACGGCACGTTGCCGAAGTTACAGATATGAACTAGCTCCCACCGGACTCTTGTCTTTGCTTTTTCGGTTAATATTCGTTCGAGGAAATCCCGTTTGTTCCTCAAAATCCTTTGCTTCTCCATTTTGTAATAGTTCCTTTGACATAAAGCTACTGACCGACTTCTTCTTTGCCTGCGCATGTGAACATACATGCAGGTTAAGAGAACAGCGACAGTCATCAGGAACATATAGACTCCCAACATCAAGTAGTACATTTCTCCCTTCCTCCTACAAATTTATCCATTCACCCTGTTCATTCAATGCGGCTTCAACCTCATCTCGAGTAAAATCAATTGCTGTTCCACATGGAATGTCAACGACGACGGGGTCATTATCAGTTACTCCTTTGAGTTCATAATCAGACCTCTGAGATTTTTCAAGAACCCTAACCCAGAGATGTTCCTTCCGATTTCCGCTCTCAGGTGGAGCGTCAAAACCCAACTTTACCCACTTTCCAATATACCATTCTGGAGGGTAGTTTACTGCGTTCGGGTTGGGTTTTGCTGAGTGTTCTCCACAAGTCATAAATAAGTTACTCTGCGGTTCCATCTTTTTCCCTCCAAGTTTTTACTAACACCATCCGGAAATACAGACATACAATGGCTATACATAAGTTGAGTTCCCAACCGTTCCCTAATGTACAACCAAAATTTATGAATGCTACCATTGTCAAACCGAATGATGTCGGATGTGACATTAGTATAGATTTCAAAACAATTCTCCTTTCCTTGACGTATTCAATAAGTAATATATATAATAGAACAAACCATAAATAAGGAGGGAACTGTTATGAAAATATCTATGAAGTTCGAAACTGCCAAGAATGTTTTCTTGGTTGCAATAGCCATTGCAGTCCTTGGTGCTGCTTATGTCGGCGCCCAAGAAATTATGAATCACTTTGCTCTAAAGAATAAATTGATACAAGAGCAGATGGTCGTATTGAAAGAGAGTGTTGTAAGCAATCGCATTCAGATTGATACAGCGGCTCTTGAGAAGAAGATTAGTGACCTAGATAGATCTATTACTGCCCTTGTCAAAGAAAGAGATCAACAAATCACAGATATTGGTAAGACAGTTGTTAGTATGAAAAAGTCTGTAGATTTAGTTAACAGGAAATCAGAACATGTATACAAAGGAAAGTTTGAGCAATATTATAAAGAGATAATGGCTAAAGATGCAGAAGGAAATGAGTATCCAATAGCGTGGGTTATGTTTTATCCAAATAACCCTGAGGACAAAAAATGGAAATCTGGCACATTCGCCTCTGAGATTCATCAACAAATCGTGTTGGCTGAAAATGATGAGCGTGGTGATGTTTATGTAGAGGCTTGGAAAAAGGTCAAGAAGCGAGGTTATAAGGAGAGAGAATTCCCTCTCAAGATTGAGTCTGCTGAATGGGTAAAGCGAGAGAAGACTGACAAAGAATGGTTCTTCAACCCAAGATTATCTCTTGGTGCAGCCTTTAGTAGTGAAATGTTTCCTCAACTAGGTGTGAGTTTTTGGAGTTATGGTAGAACAAAAACTGACATGGATTGGAGGATTTTAGATGTTGGGATCGGTGTAGATAGTGACAACACATACTTTACATTCTCTCCAGCTCAGTACAATATTGGACACTGGTTGCCTTTAATTGATAACACATTTATCGGTCCATTTATTGGCGTTAGTAGCGACAGCGATGAGTCTACTCTGTTTGGTATCTCACTAGATATCCCACTCTAAAATTACATTTATGTAATTATGGTTATATATTTAGAACAAATTATAAATTTCCTGCCAGGTTAAGGAGGTATAATATATGAGTTGGATTACGAATTTTTTTAAATGGTTGTCAAATCTATTATGTGATATTTTTGGTTTGGATTGTGGTACGGCTGGAGATGGAAAGCCACCAGATGTTGTGATTACGGACCCACCTGGTGATCCGTTTCCCTCACAACCAAATAAGTATGCTGTAATTGTTGGGGTAAGTAAATATTGGGATAGCAGTATGGATCTCCACGGTCCTCAAAATGATGTTACAGAGATTTGGACTTTGTTGAAAGACGTCTATGGTTTTCCTCAGGAAAACTTGAGGGTTCTTGTTAATGAAAGAGCAAAAGAGCATCATATCATTGACAGACTAGAATGGCTACTAAGTAACACTGAAGCTGGAGATGAATTAGTATTCTACTTCTCAGGTCATGGTAGTCAGTTGAGGGATCGTGATGGTGATGAACTTGATGATGGTATGGACGAATTTGTCCTACCTCATGATTTTACATGGGATACAACACATTATATTATTGATGATCATCTTTATGATATTTTCAAGGATCTTGCACCAGGTGCTAATCTGACTATGATTTGTGATTCTTGTCACAGTGGAACAATGACAAGGAGTATCAAACCACCTAAACAAAATCCTAAGAAACTGCAAGTTCAAAAGAGAGTAGTGTATCCACCATTTGACCTTGAAGCCAGGTTTAAAGACGTAGAACTACCTGTTAATAAATTTGGGGCAAAATCTGAAGAGGGTCAGATTAAGTCGGCAGACCAACGACATGTATTGTTGTCAGGTTGTAGAGATGATCAAGTATCTTGGAGTGCTGTATTTGACGGTGGATACTGGCATGGTGGTTTGTCATATTATCTAGTCAAAGCGCTCAAGAAGAACCCAAATTTGACATGGAGGGAAGTACTACCAGAAATTAATAGAGGGTTGGAGGCGAAAGGTCTGGATCAAAACCCTCAGCTTTCAGGAATGGATAAATTATTGGATAGACCCGTATTTGGAGGAGCCAAAAAAGACGAATAAAAAATATGGGGGAGGCCGAAACCTCCCCTATTTTTAGTGAAAAGCCATTGGGAAATGTTCCCTAAACATTGAGATAAGTATCATAATCTCATTTTTCATGGCTTGCACTTGACACCACTTTGTCTCGAAATCCTGAAGGGCTTCTGGAAACATCTCAGCTCCCTTTGTCTGATCGGCTTGTAAATCATCGAGTTTTTCCAACTCACCAGATAGGAGATTCAAAATAGGGGCAACCGTTTCCGGAGGAAACTTATCAAGGTTATCATCAAGACTACGTTTTACTGATTCACAATAATCAAGGACAGGACCTTCTGAAAGGAACTCTTTTAATGGATTTTCAGTCATGACGTCCTCCAAATATTTAAAGTCAATAATTATCCTCATTAGTTATTAATATATTTAGAATTTCGAATTTTACGGACAGGAGATTTAGCATTTATGATTTTGCACGCACAGGAAATTGAAAAGTTGTTAGAGAAGAACATGACGGCTAAGGGGTTTTCTTTTTGGAAAGCATTGAGTGAACGTTTACCAAACATCTGGGAAAGACCTACATCTTCAACTGGTAAGTATCATAAGAAGGCTGATGGAACAATTCCAGATCAGGCGGAGCATACATATCAAATGTTATATGCTGCTTCAAAAGTGTCAAGGATGTTTAACATTGCTCCAAAGACACCAAAGATGGACATGTTGATGTTGGCAATTGCTCTCCACGATTCTCTAAAGTATGGAAAGGACGGAAAGAGACAACACACTGACTACAAACATGACCAGGCTGCTGGAAATCTTATTAAGGATAATAAAGAAACATTCCAAAAGCTATTAACAGAGTCTCAAGTTGGAATCTTGGAGGATGCAGTTAGATTCCATAGTGGGCAATGGAGCACGGACGTTAAGAGCAAAAAGAAGTTTAATTTTAACGATAGAGACCCAATAGCAATGTTTGTTCATACCTTGGATATGCTCAGCACTGCTGATGCTCTTAAAACCGACGTAGACGACATACCATTTTAAGGATTCATAGGAGGGAAGATTATTTAGTCTTCCCTCCTATTTTCCGTCGGTAATGTCAGTCAGTTTCTGTACTAAATCAAAAATCCTCAAGAACATATTATAAATACCAAACCTTTGTGTAGTACCAATCATCACAAACCAACACCACAATTAGGAGGATTTTGAATTATGGGTTCTTTATCAGATTATGTAGAAAATGAAATTCTGGATCATGTATTGAAGACAGCAGACTGGGCGCAGCCAACTGCGATCTATGTCGGTCTTTCAACTGCTGATCCTACAGACGACGCTACTGGTATTGCAGAACCTGCTGGAAACGGTTACGCCCGTGTACAACACGACAACTGGGACGCCGCTTCCGCAAGGGCAACTGAAAACACTGGTACAGTATCCTTCCCTGAAGCAACTGGCTCTTGGGGAACAATTACTCACTTCTTCCTGAGCGATCAATCCACAGGCGGCAACATGCTAGCTCACGGTGCTCTCTCAGCTTCTAAGACAATCGGCTCAGGCGATAACGCTTCCTTCCAAGACGGCGCTATTGACGTGTCCTTCAACACTGGCGGTATCTCCACAGACTTCGCCAACAAGATTCTTGACCATATCTTCAAGAATACTGCTTATGACACGACAGCTGATATTTATGTGGCCCTTTCAAGAGCAAACCCAACTGACGATGCTTCAGGCGTAGACGAGCCATCAGGCAATAACTATGCTAGAGTACAACACAACACTTGGGATGTTTCTTCTGGCGGTGCAACAGAAAATAACGGCGCGATCACATTCCCACAAGCATCTGCAGCATGGGGCACAGTAACTCACTTCTTCATGCAAGACGCTTCTTCAGGTGGAAACATGACCTTCTACGGAGCGCTCGACAACTCCAGAAACATTGGTCAGAACGATACGCCTTCATTTGCTGACGGTGCTCTCGACATTACTATGGACTAATCCTTCGGGATTATCTGCAATAAAAGGGGGACTTCGGTCCCCCTCAAATTCACAAGTAAGAGGTAACTACCATGGCTAATTATGTATATGGAGCTATAGCCCTTACTGGTGGTGGTTTCGGAGCACTCGACGGAATTGATGGAGCAGACCTGAATGATCAGGACGCTGCTATTGTTTTCACAGCTACTACATCTTATATGTACACACTGGATGAAAACAGTGGCGCCTCAGAAAGCTCACCTGACGTAATTGCACCTGACGCCAACCCTGGTGACAAAAGATGGATCCTTCTCTATAAGAGAAGTGATGATATTGATGTTGACACGACTGACTTCGATGGTATTTTAACTTCTGCTGAAGACAGTGTCCAGAAGGCGTTGGATGTTCTTGATGATGTATTTGCTGCAGAGGACTTTACCATTACTAGTAAAGTCGCTTATCTCGATGACGATGTTCAAAAGACATATTCAACAGATTCTGGAACTGTAACACCATCTGCACACGTAACTACAGTGAATGGTGCTGGAGGTATTACTGTTTCTGGTGCTGCTGATGTCATGACCATCACTCGAGATGACCTTGCTCTTGCAACGAAGGCAGCTGATTACCCAATGACAGCGGCTGACGATATTATCATTGGCGACTGCGCAGGTGGCAACGTGAAAATTACTCTACCAGCTGCAAATGCAAAAGACAGAGTAAGAATTATGAAGAAGTCGAATTCAAATACTTTAACAATTGAAAGAGCTGGTTCGGACACCATAGAAGGGAACGTAAACATCCAATTTACGGATGAATATCAGTCCGTCACTTTAGTTTCTGACGGAACAAATACATGGATAGAATTCTAAAATGAAACAAAACGCTTCTTTAATGATCCAAGTTGGATTATCTGGTGGCTCTGCCATCACATCAAGAAGCGAGTCTAACGTTGGAATTTTATTCTGTTTATGTGGCTCAGTTGAAGTCACAGTTGAAGTAAAGACTACTAAAAAAATAAAGATCGTTCATGTCGTAATAGCTTCAGAAAAGTCAGATTACGAAGGGTTATCTCTCATTCATGTGTGCGTTGGAACGTCGATCCAACAACACGCTCCGCCTGCATATATGATTAGAGATTCCCTTCCCGTCTGTCCTACCCATCGTACCTTTTCCCACATGTTTTAAAAAGGCGACTGGAGCATTTTACGTTGAACGTGGAGGGCTGTTAAAATGGCTGATGTTGAATATAGGAATCGGGTTGATGTAAAATGGCATCGCGATTTCAAGAGCACCCTACTTGTTTCACAAGTTGGTGGTCAAGGAGTAGCAGGCGGTGCGATTCTTACACTTGGTGTCACAGAGGAACTTACAGCCACTTGTGCTGTGGTCGCTGATGCCCAAGCTGGTCAACTCGTCACAGGTATTGCTGAAGTTTTAGGTTCGACCGCTATTACTGCTTCAGTGGCAGAGGCGGACCTTACTCTTGGAATTGTAGAACCGCTATCATCGTCGATTTCGATAGCTAGTGTTACCTCAGGGTTCGTAACCCTTGGTATAGCGGTCGATTTATCTTCGACGTGTCAGGTACAGTCCGTTGTTGACGCTACCATCACGATGGGTGTGGTAGAGATTCTTGCATCATCGTCAAGTAACGCATCAGCCGTTGCATCACTCCTGACAATCGGCGCATCGGAATTGATGACAGCCCCTGCTGATGTCACAACCGAAGTTGATGGTCTTTTAGGGATTGGTATTGTTGAAGTTTTAGGTTCTACTTCTACAAATACATCAGTCCTGTCAGCAGTGTTGACTCTTGGTATTACGGAAGTACTAACTGCTACTAGTACAATCAATACCGACATGACAGGAGAACTGACTCTTGGTGTAGATGTTGTTCTTTCTGCGACAGATAATGTAGTCTCAACAGCTGTTGGTCTCCTTGCACTAGGTATTGTTGAAATACTTGCATCCTCAAGTACAAACACCGCTGTTGTTGATGCTTCTCTTGACCTTGGTCAAGATGAACCATTATCAAATTCAACTCTCATAAACTCTAATGTTGCAACTGCTACACTAGATTTGGGTATTACGGAAGTTCTTTCAAGCACATGTGCAGTAACATCCGAAGTCGACGCACTACTTCTTGCAGGTGTTACTGAGATATTAACTGCAACTGCTGCTATTACCTCAGAGGCAGATGCAGAATTAACTATTGGTGAATTTGCTGTATTGTCTTCTACAATCAATATAGAATCATCAATCAGCGCATTCTTAATTCTTGGTATTACTGAAGTGCTTTCAAGCACTATCAATATAATTTCTACAATTCCTACTGCTACTCTGATAATTGGACATACAGAGTTGTTGGCAACAACTAATGTTATTCAGTCGTCGACATCGGCAGAGCTCTCATTTGGTCAGGCAGAACCAATAGCTCACACGCTTGAGTCAGGAACTGGTGGGCTTGATAGTTATACAAAACTACTCCTCCATGCTAATGGTGATGTTGGAAATACAGGGCATAATTTAACACAGTATGGGAACCCAAGACACATAGATACTGAAAAAGTGTTTGGCGACTCGTCTATGCAGTTAGATGGTAATGCTGACTACTGGCAAGCAGCGAATCACTCTGACTGGAATTTAAGCAGTAGTAATTTCGTTCTAGAAACTAGAGTTAATTTCATATCTGCAGGAACTGGATCTGATCAGCAAATCATTGCGAAGTATGACGGTTCTGGTAACAACAGAAACTTTAGATGGTTCTGGTCAAATAACAACAATGTTTATTTTCAATGGACACCTGACGGAGCAACATCAAATTCAAAAACTTGGTCATTTACTCCAACATGGGGTCAATGGTACCATCTTGCTATTGTAAGAACTGGCAGTAATCTATATCTTTATATCGACGGTACTAGACATGGTACTACACATACAATATCAGGGTCCATTTATAACTCAAACATTCCGTTAAACATTGGTTGTCGTATTGATACTGGGTCTGCTGGTCAATATCTAAAAGCTTATATAGATGAAACAAGAATTTCAGTTGGTACAGACAGAGGATGGAATAGTTCTTCATTTACATTACCTACTGAACAATACACATCAGATTCATATACAAAACTATTAGTACATTGGGATGGTGACGCATCAGAATATGATCATAACGTTAGATGGGTTAGTGGCGAAAATATGGTTATGTCCGCAAACCACGGCGCAGGAGCAAATTTTGAAGGGTCTTATTACTTCAATGGTTCTAGTAATCATCTTCCATTCACATCTAGTGATGATTGGAATTTAAGTAACAGTGATTTTGTTGTT
>Ga0180431_10000479_pt1 | contig 58135 bp, 87 predicted proteins | sample SS_ome_11_FD_132459 | JGI IMG/M metagenome (GOLD analysis project Ga0180431, IMG submission 132459) | Hypersaline lake sediment archaeal communities from the Salton Sea, California, USA - SS_1_MS_1 metaG | ecosystem: Environmental > Aquatic > Non-marine Saline and Alkaline > Hypersaline >... | reverse complement strand
GTTGCTTCTTAGATGGATAGTCGACAGCACATATTGACGAGCTGCCATCACATTTAGTGAATACGATATGTCCTTGTTTGAGTTTTCCAGTTGTATAGCAATATCCCATTTTTTTCACCTTAACATTTTCCTTTCTTTCGCCCACCTTTCGGTTTGCTTGGATAACGGCTTCTTTTTCGTGGTCCTTTTCCATCTCTATCTGGCATTTTTTAGTCCTCCATGTCTATTGCTAATTCACATTTTGTAGGATTTGCACATCCATCTTTTTTAGGATTAGTGCAACAGCAATATGAATGATATGTATCATAAATATACAGATACTTACAACCATGACAAGATTTGTGAGTCATTTTTAGTCCTCCTTGAGGAATTTTGTAGAGATAAATTCGAGTTCTGTCATTTGAGCAGAGTCATCATCGTTTTGCCAGTAGATATTCATATCTGATTGGATTTGGTGGTGGATGGATTTTTTGATTTGTTCTTTTGAACCATTTGTATCGAATGTGAATTTTACATATACAACAGTTTTTGTCATTCTTAGTCCTCCTTGTATGTTTCAAATATTATTTTACACTTTGACTTACAGTTAGGACAGTCAAGTATTATTATGTCTTTTTTAATTCTCATTGATGGTTTTTGTGAATGAGAGCAAACTGGACAAGAAAAAAATTCCATTTTTTATTCCTCCTAATTTACTACCACTCTTTGTAATATGTTTGATATGTACCAGATATCGTGCCTTTTTCAAATGAATATATTTTATCCCTTCTGCGGTCTATACTTCCTATTCTATGCACTCCTGTTAGCATATCCTCAAGATAAGCAGAATAAACAGGGATTCTTCGTGGTCCAACTAATCTTCTTACTATTTTATGAACTTTATATTTTTTACCCCGATAAGTTATCACATCTCCAGTTTTCATTTTTAGTCCTCCTTTAAAACTTCTTCTAAGCGACTTCCAAAACACTTGGTGCATAATCTTCCATTTAAAACTAATTTTTCTAGTTGTTCAATTGTTTTGACATTCATATAGAAGCGAGAGTTGATGCAATGCGTGTATCGGTGGAGTTTGCCTTCTGGATGGCTAAAATATAAGCGACCTAATTCAATGCCTTGTATAAAATCAAAGAGGTCTTTTAATTCTCCTCTTCTTACTATTTTATCCATTTTTAGTCCTCCTCAAAAATTGTTGTTTCTTTACATTTTATGATAACATTGATGCCGTTAATGTTAATTTCCATTGGATTTCTTTTTGTTGCTTCCCAATCATCTTGGCTTATGAGAATCTCAATTTTCCCTTCAATTTTCGCATTCATTAGAAATCACCTTGGGACATTGCTTGGTCAACTTTTTTGGCTAGTTCAGTATCGTTTCCTGTAAAAAGAGTTACACTGTGTTGTAGTTCAGTTATAATGTTTTGTATATTATATATTTCACGGGGGAGTTCATCGGTTTTTTCTTGGATGTCGTTCAATAGGTCAAGAACTTGCCTTGTTTGTTTCCTTACATATTTTATTTCGTCAAAGTTCATGTATTTCACAATACCTATATAGACGTAATAGTATATAAAGTTTTGGTCACTTTCTTAATTTTTTTAATGTAATGCGTTAATATAAATCATATGTTTGAGTGCGTTAAGACATCTTTTTGCTACAGCTTTACGGAATTTTCCTATGTCCAGGACTTCGTTTCCTTTAAGAATTGAATGGCTTTCCTCATCAATGATATCCCAATAGACGGTCATGGGAAGGTGTTTCATGAGAGTCATATTGAGTTCATGGCCTTCGGAAATGAGGTTAAAGATGGCTTTTTCTATTCTAGCATTAGTGCAATATTTTGCAGTTATTTTATCATGATAGGTTGTTTGCCATTTGGGAGAACCACCAAAGATTTGTTTTGAGACTTCACGGTGTTTTTCAGTGACATGTTTAACGAAGGTTTGGGTGTTGTAGTTTTTGAATACGATTCCCTCAGCTTGGATGTTGCCATATTTGGATTGAGGAATATCTGCATCGGTAGGTTCTTTGAAGTTTTTGGCTTTGATTCGTTTGAGGATAGGAATGAATGGAAGTCCACTAGACTCAACTAGACCTTTAGCAGTGTCTACTTTGATGAATTTGTGTTTCTTCGTGTGGTAAATGTCAAAGCCAATGAATGGTGGTGTGGTCATATAATCGTAAGCGGTTGAGTGTGGAGTCATGCATTCACCATAGAAAATGTAGTTGTTGAGTAGGTTTGGTGTTAATGGTTTGGTGAAGTTTTCTTTTATGTAGTTAATGCATTTGGACCATGCTTTGTTGTTGATGGCAGGTTCATCAAGCTCTTTATTACGGGAACCAAAGATGAATTTGCCGTTGTGGTACATGAAGCGAAAGTTGGCTCCATCAACCTTTTCTTCGATTATGAGTTCGTCTTCTGGGTTGATTAAGAGGTCTTTTGATTCATCTGCATCTAAATATTTTATTCTTGGATATTTCATGAAGTCTTTCATTTTAATCTTCTCCATTTTCAATTACACAAACAAAAATAAACATAATAAGCACAAAAAGTATAAGTATTACAACATTTGGTATTATTGATTCATAACTGCCATCCTTTCGATACAAATGAAAAAAAAGAGAAACAATAAGAGGTGATATAGACAATTCACCTGCTTTCTTTAATTTTTTAAATGTTCTCTTTGCTTTTTTTTCTTTATTACATTTAAATTCAATATTTAATTTACATTCCATATTTATTTCTCCTTAATGATTTTGTTAAGTTTCCTGAAGCCGAGAAGGATTTTCTTTCTGTTTACTGGAGTGTAAAGGGCTGCTGCTGGATGAAATGAGGCCATAACGTAAAGAGGATTGAATGATTGTCCTGTTTTTTGTACTTGGCCTTGTTCTTTTGATATGGTGGTAAAAGGGATGTTGTATTTTTTGTAGATGTATTCTGATGAAAATTTACCTAGAGGGACGATAATTATAGGGCGAAACATGCGGATTTCTTTTTCAAGGTATGGAGAACAAGCTTTGATTTCTTCTAGTTTGGGATTACGGTTCTTTGGTGGTCGACATTTGACTAGGTTTGTGATGTGGCAATCAATTGGTTCGATTTTGGCTTCTTCTATTAATTGTTCGAGAACTTGGCCAGATTTTCCACAAAAAGGGGTTCCTTGCTTGTCTTCTGTTGCTCCTGGAGCTTCTCCGATGAAAAGGATTTTTGGGTTACTTGAGCCTCTACCTACGACTACTTGTTTTCTACTTCGCCATAGATTGCACTTGTGACAATTGAATATGCTCATAGTAACTTCACCGCAATTTCTTCTCTTAATGGTTTATAAATGATTTTCATTTTTTATTTCACCGCATGGTAATGGATTTATGGGTTTATATACTTTTAGGTTATTCATAGGATATTTCGTTGAAACAATGTAATTTGCCACCACAAGATGGACAGATGTGGTCGTATGGGTTATCATATTCCGCACCACAAGATGAACAAATCCAGGTGTATTTAACTACTTTCGCCATTTTCTACCTCTTTGATGATGTCTTCGAGCACCTCAATAATACGGTTTTCAGCAGCGGAATCATTGTATATTTCATAGATTTCCATGATGTCGATTGCTCGGTCTTTTAGGTATTGTTTTAGGCAATATGGGCAGTCGATTTCTAGAGTGTCAGGTATGTAGGTGATGCCACTTCCAGTATCTTCAGGGTGTGAAATGAGTTCTGTCACGATTCCAGTACCATTGCAGTATCTGCATTTATTATAGACAAAATCTTTCCGTGTCATAATTTTTCCTCTTTTAGTTCGAACAAGCTGAATAACCGCATTCATGGCAGTTGAGACAGCCTCCTTCGTGTTGTAATTCGCCTTTACATACAGGGCATATGTTCTGTTTTATGAGTTCTTCATCGGAAATGTTTGATGAATTGATTGTTTGTTCAGTTGAGAGAATACCTTCTCTTTGGCATCCATCACGGTATATTGTTATGCCTTTGAGCTTCTTTTTCCATGCGTAATAGTAGAGTTCTTTGATTTCTTTTACGCTTATTGAGTGAGGGAGATTAACAGTTGATGAGATTGAATTGTCGATGTATTTTTGCCATGTTGACTGAACGATTATGCGGTCTTTGTAGTCAATATCGTGTGATGTGACGAAGAAAGAAGGTAACTCTTTTATGGAAGGTATATTAAAGGTTTCCATATATTCTTTCACTATTGGTGTAAATATGTCGTATGTTTGGTCGGTTTCGTGAAGTGATTTTGTAGTGCGTTTATAGGATAATGCGAATATGGGTTCTACACCACCTGAAACACCAAATAGATTGCTAATGGTCCCTGTTGGTGCTATTGTGAGGAGTTGAGAGTTACGAAGGCCGTGTTTTAGAATAAGTTTGTAAGTTTCTGAAGATGAGTTTGATTTGATGAATGGTGAGTCTAGAATGTATTTTGAGTGGTATGTGGGGTAAGGACCGTCTTTTTTGGCCAATAAAGCGGATTGTTGAAGGGCTGCATTTATCATGGTATAGCCTATTTTGTCGATTAATTTGATGGATTTCTTAGTGCCGTATGTTACTTGTAGTTTGATGAACATATCTGCGAGACCCATGATTCCAAGGCCTATTTGCCTCCATAGACGGACTGATTCACGTTGAACACGTAAGGGATGGAGACGGATTCCTTCATCTAGGCATTCGTTGAGGAATATCACTCCTTTTCGTACAACACTGTCAAATGAATCGTAATCGAAGTAGGCTGTATCTTGGTAGGGATTAATGACGAAGTTTGCTAGATTTATGGATGATAGAAGGCATGAACCACCTTCAGGCAATGGGAGTTCTCCACATGGATTTGTTCCTGCAAACTTGAAAGCAGGGTCATTTGATGGGATGCACCAGTTCTGGATTCGGTCCCAGAAAAGCATTCCTGGTTCGGCCATTTTCCAGTTGGCAAGGGCTATTTTATTGAGGATTTGGTCTACGTTGACTTGTTTGTGGATTATTTCTCCTGTGTCTCGAACAGTGTAAAGTTGGTCGAATAGGTCCTTTGTAGACATGAATTTATCGGTCATACGAAGGGAAATGTTGGCTTTGGTGACGGAATCGAGGTTTTGTTTGATTTGAATGAATTGTTCGATGTCAGGGTGTTCCACGTTCATGGAAATCATAAGTGCTCCTCTGCGACCTTTTTGGCCTATTATATCAGAGGTTGCATCGTATAAATGCATAAATGAAGTTGCTCCAGTGGTTGTTATTGCTGCATTGTTGACTTTTGCTCCTTTTGGTCGTAAATGGGTTATATCAAGGCCACATCCACCACCATAGGAGAATGTACGTGCTAGGTTGTAGGCTGCATCGAAGATTGATTCTAGGTTGTCTTCAGGTTTAGGGATGACGTAACAGTTTGAATATGTTATCTTTTTACCATCATTTTGAAGGGAACGGTTGGCAAGTATACGACCTGCTGGACAAAAGGTTTTTTCACGGATTAATGCCTTCATTGTTTTATCTGAATTGGTAACACGGTTTAGGAACTCTTCTTGGGTTTCTTCACCATATCGGTACTTTTTTTCCCATATGGTTTCAGCTAATTCACCATCTAACCAGTTTGATTCTCTATTGACACGATGAGCTTCTCGGTATAAAATGAAGGCTCTAGCAACGGTATAGTGGCCTTTTTTCATAAGAAAATGTTCGATTGTGTCTTGAATGTCTTCCACGGATGGTTTTTTAAATTTTTCTTGTATGTGGTTATCTACAGCCTGAGAGACCTTAAATGCCACCTCTTCTGCGGTGTTTTTGTCGTCAGGATAGACTTCCGTTGATGCCGCAAGTATGGCAAGAAAAATTTTATTAAGACTGTACTCTTGTTCTGATTCATCTCTTTTTACGATTTGCATGGTTTTTCCTCATTTTTCTAATTCTACTGTAATCCAAACAGGTTGGCCCATAAACGTTATCTGAGCCTCTACTTGACCACCTTTTTTTAAGGTTTTAAGGTTTTCCTTATCTAAAACAAATTTTATAGTTTTCATTTTATGACCACGTATTCATGGTACTTTGTGGAGAATCTATATAAAAGATGTACACTCGTTCACTAGTACATTGGATATCTACTATTTCCACTGTGAGTGTGCTGTCCAGATGTTCTATGGCCTTATTTACTTCGTCTTCATTATATTCGTTTATACTACCCATTTTTATTATTTTAGTTTTCATTTGCATATATATCTATATCTCCTATTTGTGTTTATTTGATACTATTAATATGAGAGGAATCAAGACTAGGAACAATCCTATAGTTACAAGTCCTGCGATAACACTAAGAGAAAACGGTAATTTAGTTAAGGCATAGAATGCTATGAGTGATGCTAGATAGGTGATAGTTAGAGTTACTAGGAACATAGTCGGACTTTTTATTCTTACATTGTTATTCATTTTTTTACCATTATATGTATTGCATCTATACTATATAAAGTTTTTGCAAATTTATTATTTTTTTGATTATTAGTAATAGATTCATAGTTATTAGATACGGGTTTTCCCTTAGTGTATTTGTGATATGAGGGTTATGGTCCAAACATCTATATTGCATATATAGGAAAGCCATATATATCTTCTGGACCTATCCCCCCTATAGATATTTAATTCTTTATTTACAATTGTATGTTTATGCATCTAATTGAGATGGAAATTAGATTTTTTTCTTCTTTTATTAGAATGAGGTCGTTTTATTTTAAACCCAAAAAATATAACTATTGCCATCGTAGTTAAGCCTACTATTATCCAAATGATATCTTGCTGTGACCTAACAGGCATTAAACCAATCCAAATTCCAAATAACATAAAAACTAATATCTTAACGAACATCAGAACATGGAAGCGACTTTGCGTGGGGGTGTAAAAAAAATCGTGAAACTTTTTTTCTAACTTCTTATCCAAATCTCGGAAATAATCTAACATGAGGAACACCTGCCGCAGTGTGTGGTGGAGAGCCTTCGGCTCCACACTGCATAATATATATTATATATAATATAAGTTAATAACAATATAATAAGTATAATATAGGAAACACTGTTTTTTGTGCAATATCCTGCATCCCTTCTGTTGGAAATGGTCTGAGTATATAAAGGAGCTTTCGGTTTTTGGCCTAATTTTCGCCATTTTCCGAAACACCCCAATGCAGTATTTTGCATTCCTTCGAGAAATGACATTTAGTTCTCACCATCCGCATATAGGATTTTTCGTCTTACAGCATTGTAAATATCATCCTCAAGTGCTGTTTTTACACAACCTAACTCCACATCCTTTACAGATTCAATAACATTATCATGTATTAACTCATCAATAATATTTAATTTTGTTCTATGGGATATTGTAGTTGGGTCTAATCCAAACTTAGTTGCAACTGTATCAGCAAACATAATTACTTTTTCCTTTGATGGAAATCTTAGTTTGTATCTGAAGTCACCTTTCTCCTTTCTAATCTTATCATTAACAGGTACTTGGTAAGAGTAGAGTAATAATACAATAGCAGCGTATGTAGATTTATTCATTTTTTAAATCAACTCCAAATACATCAAATATTTTCTTTGTTTGGTTTTTGTAATATTTCATATCCACATTACTCAAGTTAGAAAGATTAAATAATTTGTAACCATCCTGCTCTTTAACGTAATGATATATGTTTCCTTCTTCAGGCTTCATTTTAAAGGCTTCTAGAGCTTGTCGAGCAATATTTAAGGTTATACAGTTCTTGCTCTTATATTTGCTTCTAGGCTTACTCATACGCACATTCATTGCAAACCATTCTAATGGAAACTGCATCATGGTATAATCGAAGATGATTGGTTTAACATCCTCTTTAAACAAAGTAGCATGAGCCAAACGTTTGATGAGCTCTTTACATAATGTATTTTTAGTACGTGCTTTCATTACAACACCGTGATATATGATTCTATCATCCTTCGTTAGTAGAACGTAATTCTTGGCACGATAAAAATATCCAGCTTTATAATCATCGAAGTCTATAGCAAGGTCAACGGGTTTATTGAAGAAGTTGTGTAACCGTTTTGCTAATTCATTTTTGATGAGCTCTTTATCAATTTTATCAGGGTCGCAATTAAAATAAATACCATCAGTATCAATTTCTATTACAGATTTAGGATATAAATCATTTAATAAGTTAATAAGAATAGTGATGGCTTGTCTTCCAAATCCTGTTGTGGCTATAGCAATAGGTGCAAATCCAAATGCATGTTTACTTGAACCTTGTATACCATAAACACCACCGTTAGCTTTTACTTTACGGTTGTCACTTTTTGCTTTATCTATTTTGTGTTTCTCTTTTTTGTATCTTTGTTTGAAAACAGAACGTTCCTTCAAGAGTTTACTCACTAAAGCTGCTGCAAACCCTGGTTTCTTCAAAACCTTTATAATTGCTGTAGCATTTATTATATCATCTGGTATGTAATAGATGAAGTGGTCATCATGTTCTTCTATCAGAAATTCATCTTGGTATTCCTCAATAGCTAATAGTGTTGTAGTATCAGGAGATAAGTTGAATGTGGCCATAATTGTAGGGTACATTGATGAAAAATCGGCTTTATATACATTATCGAACCGTCCTTTTTTATGGATATCTATGATGGCTCCACGATATTGTGGTCCTTTCTTTCCATTAAAGATTTCTGGGTAACGTTGCTCATTGGAACCATCAGCAATAACATTAAGCCTCTTATATTCATCTCCCATCATAAGTAATCCTAAATCCATTGTAGTTAGACTAATAGCATAGTTGAGTGGAATCCCAAGGTCATTAGCGTTATATTCTATGTTGGTCCAATAGGCATCAAAAACAATCATTAAACGGAGAACATCATCTCGGTTATATTCAAGTAGGGTTTTAGTACCGATGTACTTATTCATTTCCTCTGGTGTTAGTGGCGGTCTAGTTTCTTTGAATCCAAAATGATTAGATACTTCCTTTAAACCACGATTGTCTACATCACCTGTTAGTGATTGGTCTAAATATGCAGATTGAAATACATCATAAACAACTACTCCAGGTATAAAATATCCGTCTCGACCACCTACTATAGGTTTGTCTACATTTTTGGAAAAAGTGTTTGTGTTAATATGTAAACGTTCACATCGTTTTAATAGTGTTGCTATATCATAATCCTTATTGTAAACAACAATTACATCTGGAGATATCTTAGCGTATTCCTTTAGAAACATTTTGATGAGTTCTTTATCATCCTTTGCATCCTTTTTCAAACCAAGAACATGTACCTCTCTATCGTTGGTGGCCCAAGCAATTGATGTAATTCTATCATCGAATGTGGGGAATAATAAACCTTCTGAAGTTTCTTGTTCGATATCGAGAAACAGGAATGTTAAATCTTTTTGTTTGTATTCTCTAAAAAAATCAGGATTCTCTAATCTATTACGAATAACAAAAGGAACATTATCCTCATAGGTATCTGCGTTTCTTTGATTAGACAATTGATAGCGAGTATCAAATGAATACTTAAAGAAGTTCTTTTTATTAAAATCAGATAATGCTATAGCATCCACATACTCACGTTTAGCACCAAGAATAGGTAATTCCTTTCTCGTATAAAAAAATGGTTGAATAGGAGCCTTAACTAATTTCTGTTTCCCATTATACCATATTTCAAAATATTCTTTTTTGCCTTTAACTTTTGACCGTACTTGTAATGGAACATCCATTTTATCTTTCTCCTTTCATCTATGAGGTCATTATTGAACAGCCGATTTAGGCCTCTTTTTCGGGTGTTTTTTGCGGTTCGGTTTTTTGAACGCTATTTGCTATGTTTGATATAGCACCAATACTGACCTTATTTTCTTTGCCAAATTTGGATTTATATATAACGTTATTATGTATATATCTATATGATTTACCCTCATTAATTAATTTTAAAACTTCCTCCACCGTTTTTTCTGGCAAATTAGAACGACCTACTTTACCCTTCTTCAATGCCTTTTGGTATCGTTTACTATTCTTAACTCGTTCTGATATATGTTTACTTTCTTCTTCAGCCATCCATGCCATCATTCCAAAAAAGAAATCCCTTATAACGTTACCCATAGCACCAGGAAGATTAATATTTTCTATCCAATTCTCTTGCACTGAATGAAACTGAACATTATAAAAAGACAAATATTCAATTGAATTTTTTAATTCTGTAGGGCCTTTTCTTGTCCATCTATCAATAGCCCATACAACAACATGATTTATTTGTTTCTTTTTTACCATTGTTAAAATTTTATTATATCCAGGTCGTTCTACATTCTTATATGCTGAACGAGCATGGTCTTTAATTACATCTACTACTGAATAACCATTCTTTTCACAAAAAGCTTCACATGGTTTTAATTGTGATATTTCTGTTTGGTCTTCAGTAGATACTCTAATGTATATTACTGCTTTATTCATAGTGTTTGCACCTTTATTCTTACAACTTCGTCTTTTTCATTCTGATGTATCTTAATCCTAATCTTTTGACCTTCACCATTGAATCCTTCAAAAACATTATTCGTTTTTACTTCTTCATGGCCGTGGTCAAATTTAATTATAACTGCATGTTCTCTAATATCAATATCTCGATTCATTTTAATTCCTTTTCCTTTATTAGATAGTATAGATTGCTATATAAAGTTATCGCTAAAATAATAGGTAATAGTATAGCTTCTAACAAAGCTTCACCAAAAAAGTTAGTACATATATGTACCGTGTAATCTTTACTAAAGTAAGCAAGAACTATAATAAAAGTAAGAATGATGCTACTAGAAGCACCAAACATCTGGCCATATACTCTAAAGTATCTTAATATTTTTCCACATATTGACATCCTGGACACACCCAACAGAGTTCTTCATTAACTTTATCATCATGCATTGGTACGCCACAATGTGGACAAGAGTGGGGGTATTTCATTCTATAACCTCATACATTACTTCACCTTTATCGTTTTTTGTAAATGCTATTCTAGGCCAAACGGGATGATAATCAAATCCTGTTTTACCACATTTACACATTATCATATTATGTATCTTATTGGATTCTAGGATGTCTCCACACCATAAGCATTTAACTTTCGTTGTCATTTCTATACATTTCTCCTTTTACATCACGATAGTATTTTAATAGAGCTTCAGTTGAGACGGGAGTAAAATTCCACATATCGACACCTACATTAATAATTGGAACATTGTCAATTATCTTATGTTTCCAAGCGGTGTGAACATGACCACATACTACAAAGTCAATAAAGCGTGGAATCTCTGCGATAGAACGTGGTGGATGGTGTTTCATTAATATTGACTTTCCACCAAAATGTAAGATAGCACTTATCAAGTATGATTTAGTACCATTGTTTCTATCATGATTACCTTCAACATGGATTATTTTTCCGTTAAGTTGTTTTTCTAATTCTAATGTTGTATCACTATTACCAAAAGCAAAATCTCCAACATGGAAGACTACATCATCTGGAGAGACACGATTATTCCAGTTTTCAATAATAGTTTGATTCATCCATCCTGCTCTTGCACGTTTTTGTTCCTCTGAAGTAAATACTAAATAACCGTTGATGAGGTCTGACTCTTTATAGAATGGTCTATTACAATATTTTATGATATTGGCATGATTGAAATGACAATCACTAGTAAAAAATATTTTCATTAGAACTCTTTTCCGTGTTTATATGGTCTTTTAATATTCTTATCCATCTTACCTCTCACAATGGTTTCCATATCATCAAATAATTTATATGCTCCACACATATCAAATAACCGAATAAACACATCAGCTATTTCTTCTGCTGGAGATTCATCTTTTCTTAATTCTTCTAATGCTTCAGAGATTTCTGAATGAATCAGAGCTAGTTTTTGTGACACGAAAGCCTTTTGAACTGCTTTTATCTCTTTATCTGTTAATTGTGTTCCAAATTTTAATTTTTTTAGAATAACCATTTCGTCCTTGTGAAATCCTTTTTCAACTGCTGTGTTGTGACTTTGTTTTATATATTCATTAAATTCCATTTTTATTCCTCCTTTTTATGTGATGCCCAGATATGATTAACTAATATCATAGACATAAAAAAGTTAATTAAGATTACAATATATAAACCAACATGATAAATTACCATGGGTTGTCTAATTGTAAATCCATTTGTTAAAATAGCTTCTTGACCTGATAATAAAGCTGATACACTAATATCTATGGCCCAAAGAGCAATGAGTGTCATCATAACACAAAATATAGTAATATAAACATAAGAAGGCCCATCAACTTTAAGATTCATATGATATCTCCTTTTTATCTAAAACATGTTTATAAATTTTTATTACTATACTTAGTTCATCTGAAGGATTCTTCTCAAAATCAGCAACTGCTTTATTATATCCATCAAGTATTTTATCATCTGGATATTCCATTAACCTTGCACCCATTTCTTTTTTAAGGGTTTTCAATAATAATTCTCTTGCTATAATATTCATTTATCTCTCAACTCCTTTAAATCTGCAAACAATGCAGGATATACTCTATGTGCTTGGTCAAAAAGTTCCTGGGCCAATGCACGAATTTCCCATTGAGCACTTTTAGCTAATCGTAATTTAAGAAAGTTTCTAAGACTTCTTGCATTACATGTAAATGATATATGTGTAAAAAATGCAGGTGGTAATACATATCTAGCATCTTCTATAGGAACACCTCTTTTTATTAAATCTTCATAGGTATTATATGTTGCAATCATCATAGTTTTGTAAGTGTTAAAGATAGTAATTTCATCTTTGGTTGCTTTAGGTGTGTACTTGTCTATAGTAGGTGGAACTACATAATCATTAGAGGATGGTTTAGCATGTCTATTACTCATTTGTAGAAATGAGAATCCAATACGATGTCTAACCAGTTGATGGGTTAATGCTCTTGAGATTCCAGATACATGAAATGTAAAGTTAATATGTTCAAGGACTCCAAGATGTTTTACTTTTAATAAACCTTTAACAAAATTAATATCAGAAAGACTTGGTACAAGAATATCACCAATTTCCAGTTCATCTTCAGCATCCATTTTTACCCTATCATAATCTAATTTTGCGAGTTTGTTCTTTCTAGTGCTTTTTGCTAACATTGCTATTAAAGGTATAGCATTTTCAGTATAATTAATCAGTTCTACGTTCATTTTCAGCACACTCCTTACATATATGTAAACTAAACATTTCTTGTGGTTTTTTTATCTGTTTGCATATTTCACATTTTCTTATTCTATTCATTGGATTCCCTCGATTTTACAATAGAAACGATAAGGACACCATTTACACATTTTCTCTGTTCTTGGATTCTTTGGAAATTTACCTGTTTTGATTGCTTCTAACATCTGTTCTCTAATATGAAACATTTCTTCTTTAATTTTCTTTTGAGCAGGTGTGTCATATTTTACTTTTCGCCATTCATTGTTGTACAAAAAGAAGAACAAAAAGAACTCTATATCCATGCCAAATTTCTCTTTAACAAGAATACGATAAACTTCAGCTTGTCTTCTATAGTTTTTAGATAGGACAGCTTTAGTATTTGTTTTCCAATCAATAACAGTATTTGTTGCTGGATATATAAAATCAATATAACCAAGCCATTGTTTTGCTTTTACAAATCCTTCTGTTACTGGTACTCCTTCAAAATCTTGTTTCGCTAACCATGTTGCATGATTACGCAAACACCTAACAATCTTCTCAAAATCTTCTTGAGCTAAGTCATTTTTCCAATATTTTTTCATTATCTCATATGTGTGATAAAAAATATCTTGTTCTTCCATACCCAACTCAAAAACATGTTTATAGAAATAGTCAAGTGTATCATGCACAATTGTACCAACTTCCATACCCTTCGTATTATAATACATTGGTTCTAAACCTAATGTCTTTAAGTAATATGCGAACGGGCAATCATTATAAAGATTTAATGAAGATTGGCTAATGTCGGTCATACTTCTATACCTTCCAAACGATATGTATAAATATGCATGGCTATTACAGCAAATGTTCCCACTAAAACACCCCATTGTTCCGTTTGAATATAAATAACATATCCTATAATTAAAAATACTAAGCACAATGGTAAGATTATTTTATATGGAGCTCTACCAATTAAATGTGTATCTTTTACATTTTGACTTTTGAGAGCCTTATTTGATAATTGACTATCTTTTTGCTGTTGTTCTTCTGTTTTATCATGGGTGTCTATTACAAAACCCATTCTCGCCCTAGTTCTCCACCAAACAGGTCTATATCCAAGTTGTACGGCTTTACGATAGTGTAGATACTCATGTAGTAAACCACACATAATTGCAAGTAGCATTGCTTTAACTGCTTCCACAAGCAATAGAGCACCAAAGTATCTATCAATAATACCAATTAACAACACTAGAACAATACCGACCATTATAGTTCGGCCAAGCCAATGTTTAAAATTTATATTTTCTCCTTCTTCTCTAATATTATCACCTCCAATTATATTGTTGTGGTGGTGTTTTATCACTACCATATGTTTTACCTACAAAATGCAATACCACAATGAAAATGTATACTGCAATTGTAATAGGGAATATAGCATGTCGTAAAAAAATGTACACATTATTAATAGCAATATAACCAATTAAAGCTAATGCTGTCATAACAATAAATGCACATAGTAACAACCAATCGAAATAACTCAAGATAATCCCTCTTTTATGTTAGATGCTAATTTTTTTCCTATTCCAGAAATTTCCATCAAATCTTCCGTATTTGCTTCAGCAATACCTTTAACACTCCAATCAAAGCGATTAAGCAACTTTATCGCACGTTCAGAGCCGATACCATATAACCGAGATATAATATCTACTTTTACCTCTTTTGGGCTTACAATGCGTTTATGGGCCTTTGTACGCTTGGTTCTAATTGGAGTATAATTGGTTTGTTTAGCTTTATTCTTACCATCATAGTGTTTATCAGCTAAATCTACGATGAATTTACCAAGAAAGTCACCACAAAACAGGATGGTTACATGATGTCTTACTGCTAAAGATGTTAATGAACCAATGATTACCTTTGGATTAGTTGAACTAAAATAATTTATCATATCTTGTATGCCATCAAAACCAATAAGTAAAAATGGGTAATCATATGATTCAACTAACTCATGTAATTGCTTTCCCAATAATCCAGAATATACAGAATCAAGGAAATCATATTTTTTATATTCAATACCAATTACATCATCAATTGCATAATCACCAACTTCAAGAGTAGCCACTTCAACATCAGTTAATGTTACTGAATTACCATTCTTAATATAACGTTTGATGGGATTAATTCGTTCTTTTTCTCGGTAATCTATTGTTAATATCATTTTTTATCACCAAATAAAGTACATCCATGGCAATAATGTCCATATTCATCTTTCAACATATGACATGATGGAAATCTTGGTTTTATTTTAGATACTTGATACTTTGTTTTGCGTTCATCATAACGGTTCCAACCCAAAGTAGATAAGAATTTAACAATAGATTCATCTGAATATTTTAGAAACTTCATCCATGACACTAATTCAATCTTCTCAAAATGTGATGGATTGCTCTTTTTTGCAAGTTCAATCAAACAAGGTACACCTAAATCATATATAGATGATAATACACCCGTTGATTTACTTTTTAAATGAGCAAATTGTTCATAATCTACTTCTATTAACTGTGCTCTTCTAACAATCTTAAATCCAGGTAGCTTCTCAGTAAACTCTTTTAGAGTAATACTAGAGTGAGGTTTAGTTGGAATTTTACCTGGCTTTACAGCAAGTTTCAATATATAAGGTAAACCTTTGTTAAATTCTTCTACAGTGAGTGCACGACAATATAATCCATTCCAAACTGGTTTTCCATTGTTATCGGGTCGAATATATTTTGCTGTTGGATAACGTACAAGAAATCGCAGCCTACCAAATGTTGGTGCATCAAAACATGTAAGTTCTAGTTTCTCTGAAATATAAATTTGAGTTGAATACATCAACGTTTTAAGTTCTGCTTTTTCCTCATCAGTTTTTACTAATTGTTCTTTGAAAAAAGGAAAAATATGAAAACCTTTACCACCAGAGAATGCAATTAGAACTGGAACACCAAGTTTCAAATGGAAATCTACTATCTTTTTACTTTCCTCATAAGCAACATTAAGAGGTTGTTTTTCTCTGATTGCACTATAAGCATCTATATCGTAAAATAAATTGTCAAATATGATAGATTGCTCCGTAGGGAAAACATAGGTACTAACAAACAATGGTGCATTACCTGAAATAAATTTTATAAATCTATTAAAGGCTAATTGATTATCGCAATAAAATTGTCTGGGTGTGCCAATGAATCTAGGAGCAATATCGTACATCTACAATTCGAACTCCATTTCATCATCTTGAACGGGTTTACTTTTTGATGGTGTTGGTGGTGTGATTCCTGCTACCTTTTCCATCTCAGCAAATACACCTGATTTGAAGCCTTGGTCCTCAAGGGATTTGACTGCTTTACGATGCATAGAGTAACCATTCTTTCCAGTAATCTTAACTTTCCCATATAACTTCGAGAAACCTGTTAATTTGAAAGATTGCATGATAAACTCATTTTTTAAGTGTTTCAAGCTGATAACAGTATCAACCCTATGAATGTTATCTTTCTCTCCAGCAGGTCGTTGGCCACAATCAAAGAAAACTGAGTCTTTATTATCCTCTCTTTTCATTTCGGCTGTGAACAAGATGTTATAAGGTAAACGTTTGAGTTTGTCTATCCAATTGTAATTGTGTTGGTATTTAATAACAGCCCAATCACCCCAACCTGATAGTGCTTGATATGCAGAATCTCCTTCTGACATGGCTTTGTTCTCTGCTCGTTTCTTAGCAAAGTATTCACCAAGACTATCACCATATGCTTTTCGGGTGTAATAATCTTGTGTTGCTTTCCAAGCTTCTTCCAAAAGTTCTACAACGAGCCATCCATGTTTTCCAGTTTTTTGTTTATGCAAATCTAATTGTTTAACCGCTTGTGCTGTTGAAGAGATTAATTCTTCATAATTATTCACAGGATAAACTAGAATACGATTACGAAACTCTTGAGGTACAGTACGTAGCAACTTGGTTAAACCAGTTGGTCGGTCTGGGTACAGGATGCACATAAGAAAATCATCTGGTTTCAATCCTTTTGATTTCAGATAACCAGGAACACTCAATGCGAATGCTGTTTTTCCTGCACTTGATTCACCAAAAACAATCATTTTTTCTGTGTTTTCAATTTCTTCGTTAAACTCTTCAAATGTGTATGGTTTAACTAAGTTTTGTTCCCACAAAGAACCTGCCTCATCTTTTGATGGTTTTTTATTTGTTGGCATATTTATCACATTTTATAAAGAAAGAAAAGTGTGTGTTTAAAGACTAAACACATCACTATCGTCTTCCTCTTGTTTGCTTTCCTCTTTTTCTGTTTCTTTTTCTGAAGGCTCTTTTTCGCCTTCGTTGTCAAGGTCAACATCTACGGTGTCTTCATCGCTTCGTTTTGGAATTAGATTGTATGGTATGGAATCCTTTGTTCCTTTAACGAAAACTGTCTTTGTAAACACATTATCTTCTCCTGATTTTTGAATGGTTAAACCAACAATAATAATTGATGATTGACCAAACTCTAAATCATCGGCGTGTAAGAAGATAGTCTTATCGAATTTACCAATGGAGCTATTATCCACGATTCGATAATAAGCGTAGGTTCCCTTGTCATTTTCTCCTGCATCTGCTTCTTCAATCCAGGTTCGTACCAATTTGACATCAGTTTCATCATTGCTAACAGAAATATCTATGTTTTCTAGATTGATTTCTTCGCAGAAGCCGTCAATTTCTTCATTGAAATATGAGTCAAAATCAAAACCAAAATCACCAGTGATTTCCTCAAATTCAATGTCTTTTCCAAAGATTTTTTTGCCGAATTTGTTATCAGCACTCATTAAGGTTGCTTTATAAACTTTACCACGTTCTAAACCTTTACAAGCAAGTGCTGCATCATCCCAAAAGTTACCTAGAGCAAATACTTGTTTGCCATCAGGTTTATCCTCTTCAGTAAGAGGCACAACAAGACATGAAAGGTCACAAACAACACGTTCTCCTTTCTTAGTGTTAATACGTCTTGGGTCTGGTGTGAGCAATGGATAAATAGCATAAGGTTTACCAGATGCACCCGAATACTTTCGAGCCAAAATGGAAAAACCAAACCTGATTTTAGCTTGACTATTATCCATCATTTGACATGCTTCATCATTTTTGATGATTTCTTTCAGTTCACCAAGGAGTTCTTTGACATCCTTGTCTTTTGCTGCTGCTAGTGCTTTTAACCCCTGGACAATCTCCTGGGGAATTTTATTTTTTTCTGTCATATTTTCTTCCTCTATTTTATATCTCTAATTTTCTTCAGATATGTTGTAGAACCAAAGACAACACGTTCAAAGTATTTATCTTTTTCGTCTATGGCTGCTAATCTAGAGAACACATCTGGTGATTCAGCCGTACTTTTTTCTATCTCTCCAAGACTTCTATCGGCTGTTTCCTTGGAGCAATTATCCCAACGTTGTTGCAATAATGGTAACATTGACAGCCTTCTAACATATACTTCGGTTTTACCTTTAACTTTTTTCCTTTTTACATACACTCCTTCCTCTCGTAGAGCATCATAAACATCTAATGAAGATTTTATTATTTTGTTTCTTCGTGCTTTTGCTACAGGGTCTATGATTAATAATGATTCAATGTGTGTTATCATATTTTTCCAGATTGGTAGGTATAATCTTCTGGCATATAGTACATCGGTTTTATCAATAGTTGTTCGTAGGTCCAACAAGGCATGATGTACACTCAACTTGAGTAACATATCATACAATCTAGTTACAAAGTGCTCTAACTTTTGCCTAGTTTTAGGTGAAGCATCTAGAACTTGAATAGCAAACTCCTCTAATGCACGTAAAATATCATCCCGTACATCAGTAGGTATTATCATTGCATATTTTCCATCTTTATAATTATTAACGATTTTACCAAACCGACCAAGAATGTTTTTTTCCATTCGTTCTATGTTTTTTCGGTCCATGTTCATTAATTTAGCAATATGTTTTATGATTTCTAATCGTTGCTCTAATGTAACATCTTCAAAAATAGGGATTAAACGGTCTATAAAACCTGTTTTAAGCACTTTTTCGGCCAAATTATCTGGCGGATAAGAAGTTAAAATAAATGAGGCGTGAGGTTTAAACTCAATTTTATCAGCACCTAATTTTTTAGATATATAACAAGAGGAATCCCATAATGGATTCATTGTAATTTGCATTAATGTCATAGTATCTTTACTATATTCGGCTGCTGAATCAAATATTACAGATGCTTCTTCCATACCTATAATATCGGAAGTCTTTAAGAGTCCATATGTTTTAACATGTTGTTTCAATTGAGGGTCATAAACAATAGTCCCAACTAGACCTGCATCAGTCGTAGTTGTAAGTGAATCAAATTGCAATCGTAGATGTTTACAAAGCGTTTCAGCTACCCCAAACCCTGCTCCTTTACCTGTTGCTTGTGGTTTGATGAGTAACATATGTGTTCTAATATCAACTTTTCGAGCTCCAACATGATAATAGACATTTTTACATAACGCTTGTCCTAATACGACATGCAGCATAATTTTAGCATACGTATCATTCTTCACTGATGATAATGAAAAATACTCTACAAAATCATTAATGAATTTATCTCCGTCATGTTTCATGTTCGCTCACTATATATGTTGAATCTACTATTTATAATTTTGGGCTAATCTATTTAAAGGGTAACTTTACTTTCACGTAAACAGTAACCTTTAGGTTCCGTTGCTCCCTTTGGATAATACTCTATAATCTGTTTTTTTCGATTCATTAGAATGGTGATTGCTCTAGAAACTTTTCGATTCACATTTTTTCTGCTATCATTGGTTTCTCTCGTAATAATTGTAACTATTTGTGGTTTTGTAATAAAAGGCTTCGCATTTTCTTCTATTATTTCTAAAACAGTATCTACGGTTGACATCTTTCTTTTCTCCTTCGTCTTTCTTCTAATATATCTACAATAAATGAATAAAATACAAATGGTAAAATAATTCCATACATAACATATTCAATTTTTGCTTCATTAAAATGATTAAATAGAACATAGACAGAACCATCGTTCTGCATAGCAACAAGTAGAATAATGTAAAAGTTCATAGTAATAAAAAACATCATTCTTGAACCTATTTTTCTACACAAAGCTCGGTGCTTCTCATTCATTTTATCAATTCCAATAGTTTTGCTTCCGATAATTTTACAAATTCATCTGGTCGAACACTTTTATCATCAACATGGAACCCTTTAGAACCTGCCCATGGTTTAGCCATATAGATTTCATCGTAAGGAACATCATATTTTTCTAACCATTCAGTTAAAATAGGAAGTGTATACTTATTGATTAAACCTAAATTATTTTTATGCGTTCTCATATTTCTAGATGTAGATATTTTAATATAATATCCTTTTTCTTTGTATTCCCTTAGTTTTTCAATTACATCTATTTTGGGTTTTTTATAAATATAAGGTACATGCTCAGAACCTGGATATTTTTCACATAATGTACCATCTATATCTATAACAATACTTTTATCTTCAGCTATCTTTGTTTTGTATCTATTCCAATCCTCTGTAGTTCCCCAATCCAGATAATAATCAGTTGGAGCAATGAAAAAAGCCACATCTTGAATCAGTAATTTATAGATAATATGAGATACATACTTATTATCATAGTCTTTTATACTATTGTATGCTCTCATAAAATCTCCTGCATTTTTAAAGTAATAACCACCAACACAAAATAGGTTTGATATAACTTGTTTTTCTACAATATTACCTATTACTCCATTTGTAGTTTTTTCCACATAACTTTTATTACCTGCATTGATTAAACCACATGTGTTTAAATCACCAACTACAACAAAATTTTCGTTCCAGTTGGCACCATCTAAATAGAAATAACCATCGCAATCTTTTATAAAAATTGCATCTCCTTCAGCAATAGATGATTGTGTGATACCATCATATATAGTTTGTGTTTGGTCTTTAGTTTCATGAGACAATGCAACCATTTCTACAGATACATCAAAACATGATTCTATATCATTCACACACTTACTTAATAATCCTCTTCGTAATTCATGGTCGTATAACCCAATGAGTAGAACACCATCAAACTGTTCTGGATTCAATCCTCTAATTGATTCTGTAACCATATAATGGCCACTAGGATGTTTTAATGCGTATTTAGGCACGTCTACTTCATGTCTAGTTGATTTTCCTGCTATCGGTAATACTAAAAACTTTTTCATAACAATTCTCCTATTTTTTCTATTATTATTTTCTCCATTTTTTTATCTTTGGTATATGCGAGTAATCGCACAATTGTCATTAATTTAAATAAATCTACAACATCCCGATTTAAATCATGTCTAATGATAATTCGTTCTATTTCTGTATATACTAATCTTTTAAGGTAATCATATCCTAATGCAACCTTAGTTTTATCTCTAATAGAATCATCCATACGTAATGACCATTTGAGTTCCATCTCCTGGTATAATTTTCCTATGTCTTGGAGTGGAGAATCTGAAAATGGGTCATGCCAATCTATTAAATAAATCTTATCAGAAAATATCATATTTGATAGTGTGAAATCACCATGACAAGGACCATAAAATGTTTCTTCTTTACCTAATTTTATTAGTTTAGTTTGTACTTTATCAGTGATATTTCTATATTTAAATTTTGTTTTATCATCTATTTCAGCCAACTTTTCCAAAAACGGTAAAACTCGTAATCGTTCTTTATGGGATTTCTGTAAATTCGTATGAATCATGAATGTTATATTACCTGATATTTCCATAAGTTTTTTATAGTTATCTTTTTCAAGCACATCAAGTATACTTTTACCATCTATGTATTCCATCTCAAACGCAAAGTAATTTTTCTTTTTAATTTCTCTTATAACTCTTGGAACATCCATATAATGATTCATTAAACTATGATTCATGATAGTATATGCATTTTTTTGTTTTTCACATTGTCTTTTTAATCTTTTTGGATTAGTCTGAGTAGATTTAATAACTACCAATTGATTGTCTTTCGTTTTTACTTGTAGATTAAAGCCTGAATATCCTTTTAACATAGTTTTTAATCTCCTGTAGACTGTAAATAATTTTTACAGGATAATATATGTTGTACTTACTTATATAGTTTTGCAAATATTTTGTGCAATCTAAACCAGCTTTTGATAAATAATGTGCTTGTAACACCCTACCACCATCACCTTGAAATGAAGCTCTATGAACATGGATAGTTTGGAAAACTTGGTCATAAATTGATGGTTTAACGCCTCTACGACCTAAAGGATTTCCTTTGTGGTCTAACATACGTTTTGTATCTCCATAATACCAAATGTTGTCTAGTCCTAACCTACTTAGGAATATAGTTGCCCAAACACTGTGTACACTCCACTTATCCAATCTAAATTCTGTTGGGTTAAAATCAAACAACTTCAATTCTTTTGCTTTCTTAGCATCAAACATAAAAAAATGGTCATCAATATGCCCAAATGGTGTATCTCTACCACTTGTGAATTGTTTACCTGCTCCTCTTATTGCCAGAAATTTATCATGACGTAGTAAATATTCAGCCATATGTTGAAGGCGATGCTCATTTAATGGCCATCCATCTGAGTGTGTATGAATTATGTAATCACAATCCATTTCTAAAGCCTTCTTACAACTCTTTTGAACAGAATCAATTGCTCTATGTGTTATAGATTTATTGTGATAATGTCGTATGCTCATTCTGTTTGATTTGTAAGGAATATCTTCACCTTGTATGTAATATTTAATGTTATTATTCTCCGCAAACTGTTTGCCGTCAGGATGATTACTACAAAAAGCCACTGGATAATCTTCATGAAAACATTTGATGATGTTTAATAATATTTTTGCTTCTTCAAATTTATCATATGTTGTTATAGCAAATCCTATCTTTGTTTTAACCATTTCTTTCGCCTCTGATATTGTTTAATTGCTCCTAATGTGCCATGTCGTTTGAGTAGTTCGCCTCTTCTTATCCGTTTAGCTTTATCTGGTCTCGCATCAACATACCACTTACGAGAATAATTAGTAAAAACATCATTATCAAACTCATCACCTAAATATTTAAGTTGTTCACAATGTATATGATGATAAAATGGAGTAGCTAACAACCATGTTGCATCATAAGAGGACCAATATCCACGGTCAAATAAATGTAATGTTTTTTCTAGTTTTTCAAGTGCTTCTTGTAGATGATTAAATCGACCTGCTTTATAAAGAGAAATGATACCATAAATCCATCCATTTAGAATTAGTTGGTTTGGTCTTTCAAATATAAAACCATCTTGGTAACTATATTTAAGCATAGCATCAATGGCTTTCTGACCGTCTTCCTCATAACCATATGTCATTAAAGCATAAGCAGCGAGAGCTTGTGATAAACCACCAACCCAACCTGGAGCAGGTGAAAATTCAGATTGATAGTGATGTCTGATTGCACCATCTTCTTCCATATGATTTATTAACCATTTAATAGAAGGTTCATGGTCATATCTCAATGCTGCACAAGCTATCATTGTTGGATTGTGAGCGTAGAAATTTGTGTAAGGAATCTTTTCTATTATAATATCGTTTTTATCAATAGTATATGGTCTCTTTTTTGCTATAACATCAGGTAATTCTATGGGATATTTCATTATCTTATCTCCTTGTTTCTTATTTTGTTTTTGTTAAACAATCTTCTTGGGATTGCTGTAAAAATCCAATATGGTGATTCGATTACTCTTCTTAGTAATGGTCCAAGCATGATAATATTCATTATACGGAAAAATAGTAACCAATTTCCTTTTAGTTTTAGATTGTAAGATTTATCTACTGTATATTCTGGTACTTTACAACCAATAAATTCACAAATATCCTTTATGGTTTGTTCTGGATTGTCTCGTAATTCTTCTTGTTGATACAAATGTATTTTATCAAATAAATGTGTTAATTTATAAGCGTATTCTCTTGGTTGCATATGTTGAAATTTCTTAAAATATGATTTTTGTGACCGTATTCCACCAGCTTTTATATATTGACTATAAGATGAATCATAAAATGAGTATGGACTACGAACTCCTAATAATATATATGCATCAGGATATAATCTAGCTAATCTACGCATGATTTTAAATTTATCTTTACCTTTATGTGGCATGGAAAGGGACCATTCTTCATGAGATATAAGATTAATTCCTGGTCTCAATAAGTCTGGTATATCCGAGATTTTTGGTTTAAAAATGTAGTTTACATTCTCTAAGTTTTTAAATACATTCTCTTGAAGGAATGTGGTTCCAGTTTTATGTAAACCTGGATGGATTATTATTTTCATCATGTTTTATCAAATCCTTTATTTCTTTTAATTCCTTTCTCAATAATTTTATTTCATTCTTCATTTCTATCCATTCAAGATTCTTCTCAAATTGATAAGCAAATGAGTGTGGCATAATGTACGCAGTATCAACATAAACAATAAGTACAATTGATGATGATATTGCAAAAGCCCATAAGTACCATGGTAAACCCATTGGTGATTCTATAATATACAAATAGAAAATCATAAAGAAATTAATCATAGACATATATGTTGACAACCTTTGTTGCCATACTTTAATTTGTCCTAACTTTCGACTAAGATTCATGGTAATTCCTCTTTGTTCCTGTTTTCCAAGTATTCGCTAATGCATCCACAACTCTCATATGTAATTTGTTCATTAAAAGATGTCTAAAATCATAATATGTAAACGGGAATTTAAGTAATTTAGGATAGTTTTGTTTGATGATTTTCTTTTGGATATAACCACCCATTAAGTAGATTAAAGGTATGTCATGAATAAGACTAATTACGTCATCTTCAAAGGCTGGATTGTATGTTTTTGGATTACGTTTTTTTGTTTTACGATACTCATTAATTTCATTAATTTTATTAAGTGATTTGTTTAATTTGTGTAACATACACATATATTCTGAATAACCAGTTCCTTTAAGATGAACATCATACTTTTTAAGTAATTCTTCTTCTTCATCCAAGGTATTTCTTTTGTAAAATTTATATTGATTTAAATTGAATTTATCACAAATTTTTGAAGCAATTTCCATATCTCCATGTGACAATCTGCGTGTAAATACATCAAAGGGAATATTGTATTTTAGGAGTATGGATAAGTTTACTCTAGTATCGTGACCACCAGATACATCTAATAGTATTTTTTTACCTTTACAATGGTCCAATATGTGTTTTGTGAGTTGAATATTTATTTCAGCTATTGTTTTTTTAACTTCTTTATTCATTTTTCCACCTATTTTAAGCTATGTTGGTGAGTCCATCTACTAAGATATGTACCGTAATAGATACAGATACACCAAACCAGAATGAGAACAGGAATATGTAGTGGTCTGGCCATATGGAACGTTTGTATGAACAAATGGTCCAAATCAAGCAAAACGCTAACCAACCCAAAAGTGCAGAAGACAAGAAGTGTGTACTTTCTGCCCTTATAATCTGGGCCAAAAATGAGTTGTCTTGATAAGTTGTAACTGTATTGTGTATATCGGTTAAATTGTGGTTTGATTGATGAAAAAAGTGTTCTTCTAACCATAACCAAATCTCCCTAAACATTTTCATACATCTCTTTGACAGGAATAATAATATTGTAGATTTTATTTCCAATTAGAAATGCCATAAAAAATAACATCAACAAACCAACTGTTTTAATATGGTCTATTGATGAATATTCATTATGATGTTTTTTATATAATTGCATAATACCTTTTATTTTCTTAGTCCAATTTTCTGATATTTGTTTATCACCTGAGTATTGAGTGATTAAGGCTTCCTCAACACATATTGCATAATGTTTATGTTTAGTTAAGCGTATAGCTAAATCATATTCTTGTCCAGATTCTAAAGAGGTGTCAAAATAATAACCATCAATAGCATGTTGTACCTTCAATGCATAATCTCTAACCAAGTAGGATGAAGTAGATGATAAGTTGAATGATTTAATCAAATCTTCATGAGTTACTTTCCTTGGTGGAGTATTAATTCTATCATGATTAAAACGCAAATCATGAGAATATGTGATACAAATTGATGCTTGTGGGTGACTATTAAATAAATTTATTTGTTTTTCAATCTTAGTTGGTTCCCAAGTATCATCATCGTCAAGAAAGGAAATAAAACTACCAGAAGCTTTATTGATTCCTTGATTCCGAGCAGCAGGAGCACCGTTGCGTGGTCCATTGTGAATATAATGAATTGGAAATCTATCTAAATCATCAAAGAAATTATCAGGTTTTCTGGTTACTGAATCATCTACAATTACAACTTCTATATTTTCATAGGTTTGTTTATTAACGGATTCAAGAGCTCTTTTTAGTAAATCTACTCTTTCGTATGTTGGAATCACTACAGAAACTAAAGGTTCAAAATTGTGCATTTATTTCACCATAACCTTATCATCTATGTTTTCATACATTAGTACCGTAAGTAAAAAGAATACTAATATTCCAACACACATAAAAAATTCATTTAAGGTGAATGCTTTCATAACATGTTGTTGTGCTACTGCATCCCATGCGAGACCTTCTTTACCTATTTGTGTAATCAACTGCATAAATGGTAGAGTCATTACGACCCCAATAAATAATGTCATTTTATATTTTATTTTTCTCATGCTATCATCTCGTTTACTATCCTTAAAGCGGCAATCATATATCCGCCTAATTGTTTTTGCTTAAATTCTAAGGCCAGAGCTTGAGTATCTTTTGGAAAACAAAATCCACCGAATGGTTTGTGTATTAAAGCTGACCCATATTTACTTATTCGTCTGTCAGAGGTAACTGCATTTGCAATGAGTTGTGGATTTGTATTATCATAAGCATTCATCAGTTCGTACATTTCATTCCAAAATGATATTTGCATGGATAACCAATTATTAGCAATCAGTTTAACTAGAGAAGATTCTACTGGTGAACAGTGTATAATTTTTTCACCATAAAAGAAATTAGCAATTTCACGGCCTAGTTTATCTGATGTTGAACCAATAACAATTCTATCATTATTAAATACATCTTGGGTTGCTGTTGCTTCACGTAGAAATTCTGGAACATGTACAAATTTAAATTTAAGATTTTTTGTATAGTCTTCAGCTTGTGTTGGTGAAATTGTACTTCGAATAATAACTTTAGGATATGCGAACAACTCATTAATCATTTTTAACACTTCATCAACATTCCATTCAGCCGTACATATCCAAAAATAATCAATTTTGTGTACAGCGTGAGTTTTCTCTAAATCGTATGTAACTAATTTCTTGTCTTTTTCAAGTTTGTTACATATTTCAGTATTTTTATCATAATACCAAACTTTCTCATTTTGTGCTTCTAAATACTTACCAGTAGCTTTTCCAATGACACCAGCACCTATAATTATGTGATTCATTACTTTTTTTCCTCCATTTTTAAGTTTTTTATGTAATTTTCAAAATTTTCACGACTTTCGAAAAATTGGCTTTCAGAAACGGGTCTCTGGGTTTCAAACGTGTTACTCCGAATGGTATTGCATTCGACAACTTGTTTTTGCTTTCTTGGCCTGTTTCTGGGCTTTCTCAGGGCTTTTTTGTATTTCTTCTGTTTTTTTATCACTAAATCCCAAAAAATATATATAAATATGAATATAATGAGTATATTTATGAAATTTTTGCTCTTCATGAAAGAAAGTGGGTTAACATTTGACACGAATGCAAAAGCTAAAATACCATACAATAAAGTTAGCATCATTAAAATCATAGTAATGCTATTTGCAAGTCGAATTTGTTTTACCGTCAGTTCTATCATTTTATCACTCATTCAAAATTTTTCTTCATCAAAACATTTTTGGCATAGAGCTTTATTTCTATATGGTCCTTTTTTCAATACCCGAATATCTGTTTCTGATATTTCTACATTACATTTGCTGCAATTCATTTTTATACCTCCGTATATTATCCGCAATTTGATGGATTTCATATTTTTCGAAAATTTCCTTAAAATTAATATCTTGTTTATGACCAGTCGGAAAAACTTCTTTGATATTAGCTTCATAGTTGAGTGTAGTTAACTTTTTATTAAACATTGCCTTTTTAAAATCATCTTCACCATTTGAAAATTCTGTATATGGTATATATTCTAGATACTCATACTTCATTAACAAATTTTTTGCTTTGACTTTTCCAATACCATGAACACCCTCAATATTATCAGCCTTGTCACCAAGTAGAGCTAAGTAGTCTGGTATTTGATAAGGATAAACACCAAATTTATCATAAACATCTTTACTTGTAAAAATATCTTTTTTACTTAGCACATGTGTATATTCATTAACAAGTTGCATAATATCTTTATCAACAGTAAAAATAAGTGTTGGATGATTATCTTCGTTTGAATTGATTAATGTGGCAATAACATCATCGGCTTCATTACAAGGTGCATAGGCTTGTGGTATATCCATGTAGTATAGAAGCTTCTGTATGGCTCTCTGTTGTTGGATATAAAAATTATTTAATGGTTTAGTTGGTTTATATGTATTACACATTGTTCTTCGCCAAGATGGTGTTCCGTGTGATTCCCAGGTTACTATTGTTTTTTCGGGATTATAATGTTTTAGCAGTGCAAAGAATGATTTGAAGAATAAATGAATACATGTGGAGTCAACGTTCTTTGTTGTTTTGAGATGGAATGGTACACTCATACTTCGATAAGCTAAATAAGGACCATCTATGATAAGATTTTTGTATGTCATTATATCGCCTTTCCTATTTGATTTGGTGGTGGACCAATAATCATATCTATTAACATATCATTTGGAATAAAATCCGCTACATTTTTAATGTTGTATATTTCGACAGTGCCATCACTTGAATTTAAAACTACCGTTCGGTCACTATGCGTAAATCGGGTTGTCGTCATCTTGTTTATCTCCTTTTTCTAATGATTCTAACTTTCCAAAAGAAAGACCAAACATCGTACTCATTTCTGCAATCCTAACAATTTGTCTACAGAATATATTTATAAGCAAAGCTTGTTGTGTAGATGATAAATCTTTTATTTCATTCTCAATAAAATCAACATACTCAGAATGTGTATGAAAGCTTTGTATTTTGTCTAGTATTGTTTTATGTACGTTTAATACTGCTTGGAAATCATCCTTATTTATGTTTAATGCATCATATATATACTTTTCTTGGTGTTTTGCCATATTAGTATTCTCCTGTAAAGGGTTCTGTAGGAAGGAGTATGTGATAGAAATATGAACAGAGACGAATGGTGAAATAAAACACTACTCCTTCTTTCTACACCCTATTATTGTCTTCTCATAGAGAGAAGAATTTTTCTGATTGCTACATCCATTTTGTTTGTTAGTTGAAGAACATTATTGCAAGATACTTTATGATTAAAGAACTTGAAATATCTATCCATATCTAAGTTGCCATAACCAATAATAATACCTATAACAATAATACCTTCTCTTTCCATTTGATTGATTATTTTGGAACACTCAAATGGCCTTTGTGGAGCTCCATCTGTGACTACAAATACTACTTTCTGGTTTGAATTTTGTTTTTGCAAGGATTTTCTAGTTCCTTTTAGAGAACGGACCAATGGAGTCCCACCATAAGCAACAGCTCGGAAGTTGTTCTTTGTATACTCAATTTTTTGATTGAAAGCTTTAACTCCAAATTCAGTTGACCCATTAAAATAAACAACCTCATTTTTATAATCACATTCATCTAAAGCCTTAGCAATAGTATATGCTGCTTGGGTTGCAATAAAGGCTGTATTATGTCTGTCACCCCGTTTACCGATGTTAGATGACATAGAACCAGATGCATCAAGTAGAATAGTAGCTGCAAGGTCTACTCCATTTTTGAAGTGGTATTTCTTAAACACTTTCGGTTGATTGGTGTTTCCACCAACAGTACGAACGAGTTTAGTTAAGTCTAATGTACCTCTAGTATGGTTTGAAGACCATTTATGCCCTGGTTGTGCAATTGCTTTCATAACGTGTGTTATTCTTTTAGCGTGGTTGTCACAACCAGCAAGATTTACCTTTCGGCAACGATTAAGAACGTTTTTTGAGTAATCTGAGTTTGCTCTCTCATAGCTATCAAAGTCGCCAATAATATCGTCTTTTTGGAGCATTTGTCTTTCTATCGTAAGTTCATCTTCAGCAATATTTTCAAGTGATTCCTCAATGGATGAAAGAATGTTACTTGATGAATCTCCAACAGTGATATTGTTTAAGTCCTCTTCATATTCATCATAATCTTCTGTATAAGATTTTTCATCAGCATCACTGTCTTCATCAACAGGTTCTGAAATCTTTAAATCATCACCTTGACCATCACCTTCAACTGTTTCATTTTCTTTAGATTCAGTAGATGGAGTAGAAATTGGTAATTCCATGGAACCATCTTGGGTATCGTGAGATTCATTTAATTCTTCAGCTTGGACTTCTAGAGCTTCTTCAATACTCTCTTGGTGTTGTTTATCAACATCACTTTGCTCCTGCATTTTTCTTGTTGATGCTCCGCAATTCTCAACTGAATTGGTTGAGGTTTTAGCAACATTATTTGTATATTGATATGAGAAGTCTTTAAATAAGGAATTTATAAAATTATATAATTCATATGTAGTATAATATAAAACTTCCTTGTCTTCGGTTAAAACAGCTTTCTTGGTAAGTTCCATGAGCTTGTTGTATGCAGATGTACCTATGATATCAGTAAGTTTGTTTACCGTTTCTTTTGGTGGTTGTGGTATACCAGTAGACTTTTTAGCTTGACGGAGTAAAAAATCATAAAGACATACTTTTCCTTTATTTTCCCAATCAGCTAAAGCTGCTTCAACTTCCACTTTATTATATTTCAAAATATCTTGATTAGAATAAGTGAAGTATAATCGGGCTTTATTATACAAACGAGACATGCGTTCCTCTATCCGACCATCTTCTATTATATTAATCAAATTGAAATCTATATAGTCTAAACCATAGTCTCCATCCCATACTTTATTTCGGGTAAAAAGGACATGGCCAATTTCATGAAGCGTTACACCTTTTTGTAAAAGAAGATTTTTATATGCATCAGATGAATCCAAAATATCTCTAATTACAATTTTAGTTGTAGTGTCCGTTGAACCTATTGTTCGAGTGTTGGTAGTCAGTTTTAATTCTAGGTTGTATTTGTTTGATAATATTCTGGAAAACTTTTGCAATCTAATTTCTCGGATTGCTTTTTGTTGTGGGGTCATAGTTTGTTGTTCATAATTCATGTATTTCACCATATAGTATATGTCATTTATAGTATATAAAGTTTATGTTAATTATGAACTATTTATGGTTGATTTGCATAATCAGGAACATCAGTGGTTTGTTCCTGGTTAACAGCATCTTCTGTGAAAATATGCATATCAAGCATGTCAGCAATGACTGTAATCTCATCAGAACGGAAGTGGTATACAATCATTTTTGCTCTGTTGCTCTCTATAAGATTTGCGAGATTTATAATTCCTCTCGTTGACCATGGTGTGGTAATTTCACCTTTTTGATATGCATTTCTAAGTGCTTTTGTGAATGCCATAATCTTATCACATGTTTTTGTGTCAACACCCATTTGACGGAGAATTTTTCTCTCTCCATTTTCATCATAATCAATAACAAGTGTTGAACCAACAAAACGGTCTACTAAAGCTCCATTCATTTCATGTGTTCCTGAATAACCATCTTCAGCAGGATTGATAGTAGCAACGATACGGAAGTTAGGATGAGCTTTTACAACCTCTCCATCTTTTTGTGGCATAATAAGTATACGTTCATCATCAAGAACTGCATTAAGAACAAAAAGAACATCATCAGCAGCAGAATTAATTTCATCAAGAACAAGAATCCAACCTTCTTTCATGGCTCTCTCAAGAACACCAGGAACCCACGGTGAGTCTCCAGATTTCAAAATGTAGTGACCAACAAGGTCTTCGATAGTGGTAGCACCATTAAGAGAAATACGCTTGTATGGTAATTTGTTTACTGCACAATACTTGCGGACTAAGGTAGTTTTTCCTGAACCAGTTGGGCCTTTAATAAGTACATCATTAGTTTGATTCAACTGCCAATCTAGTTCATCATAATCAGTATTACCTGAAATTAATTTACGTGTAATGTAAACAAAATCTTCTGGAACAAGTGAATGGGCAACTTCATTATCAACAAATTGTTTCTTTGGTTCAGATGCTTGAGTAGGCATTACTTCACTGGCTACAGATTCAGTGGTTACGGTTGGTTTACTTATATTATTCAATACATCTTCTGAAGGATAATATCTAAAGTCACGTGGATATGTATCATTAAAAGTTTTAACCCAATCATGAAGAATCTGTTTTAAAATATCTTCATCTTTAATATGTTTGATTGGTTTCCCATATCCTTTAAGTTTAATTGAAAAAAGTCTAGTGTCACGAACTTCAATAACGGTTTCCCCATTATATTGGATTTCTCCAATAACTCCATCACGGAGTGTGTGTTCGAAGTTTTCAGCCTCTAAGATTTGAGTTACGTTTTTTCTGTTCATTTATTTCACCCGTGGCCTTTGCCACAACATAGTAATGTACTTGCTAGTATATAAAGTTTTAGGCAAAATAAACGAAATTAGGCTTAGTTTGACCCAAACCTAACCAATAACATAACCTTCAGATGTTTCCTTTGTAGGTGTTTCTGCGGACATATGTAATGATTCTTCTAAAGCAAATCCTGCTAAATCAAAAGCATATTCTTGTAACCGTTTCCAAAGGTCAACATAAGGTATTTTATATTCTAATCCAGTAGATTCATCAGTTACATATAGATATGTATTACCATTCTGATTTCTAAATATCTCATAAAATCTTAATATTCTACCAAATTTAAGAACAGCTCCAGTTGATGTAGTGTACTCTAATGGGTGTGTTATTCTAGAACGAAAAGCTTCTGTTAATGTCATAAAAAAATATTTGTCTTCATCTACAGCTAAACCCTTTCCACTTTTAATCTTTCTATCACACATAGAAATAATATCATAGACTGCATTTCTCGTATCTTCAAAAGTCTTACGAACTTGTTTCCTCTTTTCAGTCTTCTTGTGGACCATTTCTATGCACCTCATACTGTATTCCATCAACAGGTTTATGGATTTTAACAAAGCGTAATCTTCCAAATTCACCTGAACGTTCTATCCAGGCTTGATTACCTTTGATTGGGTCTACGGCCAAGTTATCTATAGCCTTTTGAGTGACCCTATTCTTTTTTATTGCTTTACTCCCACGAAATTGTATAGTGGTCATAAGTTTACTTCGTACCATCCAAAAAATGGCATCTGCGGTTTGAGTAGTGTAAAACACTTTCATCATACAACGTCTAAATGCACCTGCTGTATTAGCAAAGTTAACTAGACGAGTATATTCATCTCCTGATTTATTTGATGGTGCTATATCACCAAACTCATCAATATATATACTAACCCATTCTCCAGCATTTCGTAACCAGTCTAAAAAATCTAACCAATCTGCGTTCTTATTAAAAACAGGAATCGTAACATGACCACGTTTTGATTTTTTCCATAAATCTTCAAAATCAGTAAATGTTTTGTGTGGCAAATCTAATTCTTTTAAATGGTCTGCTCTATCTCTAAACACAACATTTGCAGATTTTTGAAACAAGAAATCAATCTTATCAAAGTTTTCTACACCAAGCTTAAAAATCTGTAGCGGTGCATCTACTTGCTCTCTAAAAAAAGCTTTTTCTTTCGGATGATTCTTGAGTGTATGGTCTAAAAAAGTAAGAAGACAGGAAGTTTTTGACGTTCCCTGTGCACCAGATATTTCGATGAAATCACCACCAAAATCTGGATTTCTATCCATAACCATTTCAACAAGTTTTTTCCCTTTTTCCAAAGGGTTAACTATATCATTTGGCATATTTAAGTTATGAATTTATGTTTAGTTTGTGGGTCATTTGTTTTTTTCGCTTCCTCAATTTGCTCCGCTAGTGTTTTACGTTTAGTTTTAATTGTAGGTGGAGTCTTTGGTTCAGGTTCCTTCTCTATACTAACATTTGATTGTGGGTTTGATTCATCTGTTTCTAGATTATTTTCTGGTTGTGATTGTGGTTGTTGTTGAATGCGTACTCTAGGTGGATTAGTATATACAACGAGATTACCTTTTGTCATCATTTGCATCATGATTTCTTCGTAACGTTCTCGGAAGCTCCATTCTGCTTCTTGGCCATATTTTTTAAGTATAGCATCATGTTGCACAATGTCTTCTGCGTTATCGGCTGCTTTTTGGATTTCTTGATAGCGAGTTTTTAAAGCTTCACCAAGGTCATTCTTGTAGTACATTAGTTCTTGATACACTTCTGGTCTACCCATAAGTAGAACTTCAATCGTTCGAACTAACGCATCAAATGAAGGTCCATCTTGTTCTTCACGTGCATGTTGCAAATCGTCAAAACGTTCTGCTATCCTTTCTTCCAATGTTTTTATTCCAAACATTTCACTATTTATTGGTTTTACCATTTTCTTTCACCCATGTTACTTTTCTTCTTAGTTTATTTAAATCTTCATTTCGGACTCCAAAGAATCCAACTCTATCCATATTGAATATTAGCATTAGAGATTTATCGTCTTTCATTTTTTGTGAATACCCTAATACCAGCATAATAACAGATAGTATAATAAAACCTAATCCTGCAAGAATACCCCAAACTGTTAGGGTAGATACTAGAAGTAATCCAAGTAGACTAACTCCTAAACTAAATAATAAAAACAAATATGAATATAAATCCATAGACATCCTCTGCATAAGATAGGCCATATAACGGTCCTGCTCTTTTTTAGTTAAATCATCATAAGTTTTCATTTCAATTCCTCTTTGGTTTACCATCCTTTTTCCACTTAATATATTTGTCGTATTCTTTTTTACTTACAAACTTAGCGGTGTTACTTCCTTGATAGGCTTTCCTATCTTCAATAGGTATTTTATATTCTCCAGAAACTGCATGACTTCTTGCTCCTGAACGTGCTCTTTGATTTGCTTTCATTTTCTCTGAAACCACCTTTTTAGTTTTTTAGTAATTGGTACTCTTTCTTTAAGTGGAGTAGTTGTTTTTGGTTTGTAAATATCTAATTGTGTTTGACAATATTTACTCCCTTTTGATACAGATGGATATCCTTTTTTATTACAATGCCCTGGACAAGTATTGCAATTAAGTTTTTCCCATTTTCTCATCTTTCTCTCTCCTTAATTTTTCACTGTGTTTACGTTGTAACCTTTTTCCTTCCTCTGCTCCGATATTCCAATACATCATTAAAGTATTTTTATTTGTACGTAATACGTTTAATATTGGTTGCCAAATTTTATCCTTTAGTGACATTAAATACCACTTTGAAACATTGCCATAATATTAGGCATATAAAGCATTACAATTACACCTAGAATACCCATACCGACAGCTAATAAGATTAAGAAAATAATTTTCATATCGAATGGTTTACGGCCAGTACCTTTTGAGTAATTCTTGATATCCTCAATCATTTCAGCCTCATTATATTTCATAATGGTTTGTATGGAAAATGGAGATACACTTACGATATACTCCTCAAGTGAATGAAGGTCAACAGGTACACCACCAATAACAGTTTCAAAATAACCTTTAGGTGATGGGTCTTTTTTGATTGAAATTGCTCGTTGAATTGGAACATCTTTATAAGATACTTCTGTATCATCTGTAACAATCTCATTTTGTTCAGCTAGAACTTCTCTACGAATCTCATTTCGTTTTTGTTGTTCTGATAATTCACGTAGACGAGCCTCTTCTTGCATGTAGTGTTGTAATTCTTCTTGAGTCATTTGTGGTGGTGCTTGTCTTTGATGTGGTTTATTAAATAAGCTCATTCTACATCACCTCTATCAGCCATCTTACTAGCCTTTTCCAAAACCTTCTCTGTGATTATTCCCTCAAAAGATGGTATGTGTTTTGTGCCACCAATTGGATTTAATTTTTCTAATTTGTTTGCCGTTTTTCTGGCATCTTGGAGTTTCTCAAAACCAAATTTCGTTTTTAAAAGTTTGGTGTATAAAACCATACTTAAATCTACTGCATGGCCAATACCTTCTGGAATAATCCTAATAGTGTGGTCAAAGAGTTTATATGATTTAAAATCTTGAATCTGTGCATCGAGTTCTGGAGCATACAATTGACCCTCTACTCTACGAATAGCAGGTGTAATTAAAATACTTCCATCACGATAAACATAAAACCATAAACTATAACCTTTACGAGCAGGTTCTATTAAGTGTTTTGCTCCTGTTTTGTTTGCTCTTCCGTAAAGAATAATATATCCAACTGAGGCAATAATTATTCCTACAATAAATAGTAGTATCTTCAGCATCGGTGGTACATTCATGGATGCAGGAACAAAACCCATCATTCCAGCCATTAAAAGACCAACTAACATTAAAAAGTACGCTAAAAAGAATATCATTTTTTATTACTCCCAAAAAATCTTTTTACTCTAGATGATTTTTTATTTTCTCCTAGTTGTTGTATCGTTTCTGCAATTTGTTCTTGTCTAGAATAACCACCTGAAGTCCAAATAGTATGGAAACCACCAATTGAACGAGATAATTGCATTTTCATTATTTGTTTAGCCATGGATTGTCTAGCCGTCTCAAATAATCCTGCTTCTAACAATAAACAAATCTTTTTGAATCCAATAATAAAAGCGAGAACTTCTTCCCTTTTGATGTTACCAAGAGCCATAATTTTTGAGAACATCATATAATATTTTTCAAAATGTTTTCTTTCACTCTTTGGTACATCTGGTGAAAGCATGTATTGAACAACAGTGATTGCTTCTCTATCCATTGAATCCATATGTTAACCCCATTTATTTTTTATAGTATACTATTAATGAGAAAATGGTTAATATAATACCAAGTATAGGATAAAACAATCGTATCTCACTTAATCCAACTGGAACAAATGATAACAATACTAATGTTACACCTAATAATATTCCTATAATAGATGAAACTAAAAGTATAACAGGTTTACTTTCTATGTTACTCTTTTTCATTTCAGATATTTTCTGCCTAAAAATTTTACTTCTGTCTACAGTGGGGTTCTTGTCAAGCCAATCCATATCCTCATCCGTAACAGAGATACTAATGATTTTTGTCATGTCATAGCCTCTCTATTTATTATGTAGAATATATATGTAACTACTAGTATATAAACTTTATGGTGATTTTAGGCTATTTTGACTAAAAAAGGAGAAAGGAGAGGACATTGATGGACTTAAAACCCCACTAAAAAGTCGTTGAAATCAATGCCCTCATGATGAATCTAATCCTCATGATTAAGTAAGTACCAATATATCCAATCATCTAATGCACTCACGCTTTGTACCTCCTTGCTTGTATTGGTGTAAACAAAACAACAATTGGCATGACCCCAAGTTTGTAGTATATTCCTTTATACTTTTGTGATAACAAACCTAACAGTTGATTCCATTCTATACCCTTTCGTAATCCATACTCAGGATGAGCTACTTGTTCTACATAACCGTTTTTATCATTTGATAAATCATATAAGAAAGCTCTAGGAATGGATGTTATGTATAGGGTTTTATGTTTCATTCTATCTTCTACTTTATTTAAATCTAAATAAAAAAACGCACGTGCAATTGAACTTATTTGGTAATCATTTAGTGAATAGGAGTTGCGAGTGGATGAATTGGAGAACATTTTAGGGTCTATTGTTAACATTGGTTGGTCGGTAGAAGAATAATGATATAATGTGACTGCTCCGTTTATAGTATATGAATCTAAATCATCATGTTGTTTATGTTTATTGAAGGGTTGACAATCTTTCCAATCCATAACTCCATCTCCATCTGTATCTAATTTTAGGTGTGTGTAAAGAGGTTTAAAACTAATGGGTTGTATCGTAGGTTTCATTTTCTTGAAGGGTGACATTTTTTTCATTAGTTAACCTCTAGTTGCTGCTGCCTATTTTCTAGTTACACTTACTTTCCAGCCTTTCTTCGTTTGATATGGTTTTGCACAAAAACCTTTCGCCCGTTTTATGGCTGCGTAGTGTTCTGCATTTACTTTGCTTTTAAATGGTCCATGTTGCATATTTTTCCTCCTTTACGTATATTTCGATACTATTCCTATGATTGAAAATATTGCTGCAATAATCATTACTATACCAAGAATAGTAAACACTGAATTTGCGGTATCACCAACGTCTGGCATATCAATTTGTTCTGAAGTAGAAGATACAAATAGATAATCATCAAGATACATTCTTACAGAAGCATCAGATATACCTGTTACATTTAGTCGAGAAACTTCAGTAAATTCTTCATCACCGTCATACATTTCTAACCATGCTCCAGCTTGTAATGTGTCACCACCGTCATATAATCTTGCGTGTACTGTGTCATCTGTGTAATTGAAGTCTAATCGTACTCTATAGTAAGTGTTGTTCAATATAGTTTCATCAAAACCGACTGCTGTTAAGTTATGGAAAGTACAATTACTTGCAGTAATGTTTATATCACATGCATCAACATCGTTTGCTTTTGTTAATTTGATTACGCTTCGGTTATGTTCAGATATAGTTTCTTCATCGTAAAAATAGAAGTTATCAAGATAAACATCAGCACCAATACCTGTTCCATTTGTAGTAAAGTTCCACATTGCCATTTCGCTAACCGCAGGATTATTAAATGCATACCAAGCAGTTGGTTGTTCACTATTCCACTTTGCAGAAACAGTATGGTCAGTCCAATTAATTCGTGCTGTTATTACATCCCATGAGTTTGCTGTCCAAGTCCATCCTGTAGCATGACCATTAATAAGAATATCATTTGTCGCAGAATCTAACCATTGCACAACAAGTATCTCTTGATAAGCTGCATTCATAAATCTTACTTTTTCACCAGAATTATCGTTGTTATCATCAGTTGATTGATTGAATCCAAACCATAAATAATCAATAGTTTTAGCTTCATCAAAAACGTTTGTAGCATTGCAGTGACCATCATATGTTAAATTGTAACCTAACGCATTTCCATTTAATTGATAAGCATCATCTGTAATATTACCAACATCACAATTTTCACTATAAGTATACCAATCCACATTTGTTGGATTAATACCATCAGTTCCATTATAATGTTCTTGATATGATGTATTTACAATTGATGATGTGTTAATAACCATAAAATGAAAATCTACTCGTTCATAATCAGTTGATTGTGCATCAAATAAAGCATAATCTTCATCTCCGTTTGAATCGAGAATACCATAAGCTTTTTCTCCACCATGTACAACTGTTGTTTCATTATAAACACTTCCGTTAAAACCTTCTTCTGTATAAACATACCAACTATCGGATGGATTTGTTAATTCTATATCATCTTCGAAATCTTCTTCATTATTGGTTGAAGAGGTTGATTCTAAGTTTACAGTATCGTTTGTAGTATCAACAACGGTAAGTACGGCAAAAACACCAACTGCTAGGATTATTAAAGCGACAACAACACCCATAATGAGTTTAGGGTCTATAAAACCAAATAATTTTTTATTCATTGTTTACCACCTTTTAATAATTTCTTTTTCCGTGCTTTGTTTATAAATGCTGCAACCGCTTTAGCATCAGATTTCATCTTATGGATTCCTTGTTTCGAATCACCAGATAGTTTAATGATGTTTTTTCCTTCACTAGAGAATTTTAGTTCCGTAGATTTCCTGCGTTTATCTGTAACCTTTAATTTGGTCTTTTTTAGATTTGTTTTTTTGGCTAATTTCTTCATGTCTTTTTTATTGTATTTCACTTGTCACACACCTCCTAAAATAGTTTAGGGATTTTAATTTCTATCATTTTTTTCAAATCGAAAATGTATTTTTGTCCGTATGTTCTGCCTATCTGGAATGCTCTTTTTTTGTCATCAACAATGAGAGTTTTATCTATACAGTATTCATCATCTTTTTTGTCGTACCACCCACCAGCAAATCCGTTATACCAATTGTAAAAGTTTTCTCTTACTTGACTAGCGGATGTAATATGTGTAGTAGAGACTGCATATCTTCCGTATTCTGTGTTAGTGACGGGAGTAAGTTTTCCATCTGCCACTTTAACTGTAAAACCGTCTGGATTTTTATCTGCATATTCTAATAATTTATCGGCTAATGATTTTTTCATTTTCATACACCTAATATAATATGTTTTTTCACCAATCATCTATGTAGTATGTTTTCTTACCAACTTTCATTTCAGGGATTTTTTTTCTTGCAGCTTTATTTTCCCTAACTGCTTTTGGTTGAGATGAAAACCTTGCAAGTTGAAACGTGCAGTTTTTATATTTGGCTTTTTTTCTTAATTCTGATTTGTTTTTTGCAAAATCATGTTTTCCTGTTGGTTTACCATTTTTAAGTATCAAATATTTTTTCCTCAACTTTGTATAGTCTGTCATTCTTTTTTCACCTTTTATATATTTCCTTTTGTTCTAATTCTGCGATTTTTTAATTTTCAGACACCTAATATAATATGTGTTGTATCTATTTTAATGTTATCATTTTTAATTGAGTCTACTATGTGTCTACTTACGTTGAACTCTGGGTTTGGTACAAGGATATCATCATTAATACATTCTGGATGCATACCAAACATTTTTAGGAATTGAACTATTTTTTCTATTTTTTCATCATTAATTGAAATGAGTTTTTTCACATTTATCACCTTTCATAAATCGCAAAACTGTTGTTAAAGTGTTTTATACGACTTCGTTTTCTTTTTAATCTTAATTGTTTTCTTATGCGTATAGCTTGATTTTTCTTTGGTGTTATTTTGTTGAGTTTAAAATGCTCTCCGTTATGTACAATTGAATTTGGTATATGTAGTTTCATTTTCTTCATTGTGATACATCCTCTCTATATGGTTTTAAGAAGGGTGGACTAAATGCAGGTGGTTGTTTTGGACTAGTGACAAATATTCCTCTACCAATTGGTCTGTAAGGAACAACGAATCGACCAAAGCGAGATTCCTCTTGATAACCTGCTGGAAGTGAATCATCAGATAAATCAAATATTGGAGGGTCATGTGCTTCATCATAGTCTGATTTTGGTTTAGCAGCTTTTTTAACTTGAATATTACTAAGAACATTTTGTTGTATAAGTGGTCGTGATGGACCAACAGCATACTCAGGAGCATTAACTTTGATGTTGAATTGTTGTTTTAAATTACCACCCATTTTCTTCATTGATTCTTGACGTTTCTTTTGTGCTTTTAAACTTTGAAGTAAATTAGTTAAAAAATGGGAATCAGAAGTCCAAACCCATGATTTTATTTTTGGGTCTGCTGACATTTTTTCTTCTACATTTGATTTGTTTTTTATGTAATTATCCCAAGTATATAGTCGACCATAAAGATATTCATATTCTCTCCATTTATTATCTCTATCTTTAATAAAGAGATAAACATTTTGGCCTTCTATTGGTGCAGGGGGTTGACCAATAGCTTTTGTGATATACTCACCAGCATCTTCAAATTTACCTTTGATTTTATCGCCAGTTTTTTTAAGAGCATCTTTCATAGATGAAGATGTTTGTTGTTTGCCTTCCATAGTTATATGATATTTAGGATTATCCTCTTTGTCATTTAACCAATCTACGGGCTTTTGAGCTATAGAAACTTTATTTAAATTAGGAACCTCTGAGCCACGGGCTAAAAAATCATGAAAACGACCTTGTTTATCAGGATTTAACGGTTGACAATCCCAATAATCTGGAACACCATCTTTATCTGTATCTTTTCTTAATTCTAAGGGTTTACCAGAAATAGGTGTTAATTTTAAGGGCATTGGTGTTAATTTTATTGGTTTTATTTTCATGTTATCTCCATTTTTAGTGATTATGCCATACACTACATGGAGAAAATATTGATAAAATTAAATATAAAAAAAGAGGAAGAGGTGGGGATTGCTCCCCTAATTTGTTTGACCTACCGTACATAATTGTACACCAACCCAACGATACTCATGATAGCACCGATAATCAAAACAATACCGATGATGTTGAATACGCTGTCTGCTGTGGCACTGACATTCGCAGTTGCATTAGCGGTAGCACTACCGTCTTCTGCTGGAATTTCACCAACAGTCACGAAAAATGCAAACACACCGACTGCGAGAATGATAAGGGAAACCACAACACCCATGATTGCTCCTGGGTCAATGAATCCATATTCAGTTCTCATTTAACTTTTCACCTCCAAATGCTCGTTTAATAAAACTTATAGTATACCCTTTGTTTTTCATAGTATATAAACTTTATCCTTTAAATAAAATTAATATGTATATATTTAAGGTTATATAAAATTATATAAACAGGAGAGAACTAACCATTGTATATTAATTTCCATTTTTTAGGTGAAATCTCCTGTAATTTAAATTGTGGATGTATCGTGATGACTTTTATCTGGTTTAAATTGGTTGAAAAAATGACCGTTCCATCATCTCGAAAGTGTTTTGGTATTGTTCTAGATATTGCTCTAGATACTCTAGAGTCACTTACAATGGCAAAATTATGTTTTTTTAATTGTGATAATGCTCTTCGAATACCATTTTGAAGGTCTTCAGAAGTTGAATATTTATATGGAAAGATTGCTTTATACATTTTATCTTCTCCTTTTAATCAATCCTCTCTAAATTAACTGATGCTGATACTGGGTTATCAAAAACATATGCTCCTTCGAAGTCAATATTTGTCGAATCAACTTGATATTGAACTTGTATTTGTGAACCGTTTTCTACTCTTATTGTTCCTACATAATGCAGAGTATCCATAGTATTGCTACGGAAATCTTTACTCCAAGCAGTCTGAAGGCATCTTGCCTCCGTTCCATTCACAAGCACTCTTGTATACATATTTGCCACTTGTGTAATTGGTCCTTCATATATGGGATGTAAACAACCTTGCACTCGCACAATACCTCCAAAGTGAGCAATAATGTTTTGGGAATCAGAATGCAAAGAGAACCCAGGAGTTGTCTCATCTATCACAACCATATCCCATGTAACATTCACCCATACATTGGCAACTAATGTATCAATGGTAGATGTATTGTGAAGTTGGGTGTTCTCCTTAAACTTGTTTTCCCATTGTGCAGAACTACTGTTGTAAGAAATATGTTGTCCGTCTTGAACATTCGTAAGTGTGGCATTAAAACTGTTGTTTTCCAGAACACTAGAAGGAACATTAAAGATATTACTCCAGTTTATAGTTAAACCAGAACCGTTACCCGTAAGAGTATTGAATGTTACATTATTTGTAGTGTTCAAGTCTTGATTGAAAATATTTCCTCCTGAACCTGTATTATCTACATTATCTGCAAAATCTGCTGGAACATCTGTAATATCGTTCCAAGATACGGAACCTCCACTGCCACTACCGTTTTTTGTTCCTGTTAAATCAATATAGCCAGAAGCACTTGTAGCAATCATTAACATTGCAACTACTATTCCCAATATCTTATTCATATATTTCATCGTCATATTTCTCCTTTATTGTTCTAATATAAGCAATAACACCAAACGTAGAAAACAATACTACAACCCCTATTATCCAAGCATCATTTCTGTTACCAAATTTACTAAAAATATCTGGATTATCAATCATGGTAAATGTGTATATTGATGATTCGAAACTTTCTCCTGTAATCGTATCAGTTGCGTTGATATACCAAAAATATGTTCTACCGTAAACAGAAAGATAAGGAACTCGAAGACTATATGTGTCGTTATCTACTTCTCGAAAGGTGGTATTTAAATCATTGATATAAAAGTAATCCCAAGAACCACTTAAATTAGACCAGAAAGTGATGTTCATAGGATTTCCGTTATCATTTAATATTGTTGCTGTTAAATTTACTGATGGTGGTAAAATATCTTCAGTTCCATCTAACGGAATTATATCTTCTATTGTAATATCAGCACTTATTGGATTTGACATAACAATAATTAACATAGGAATAATGATTAAGATTTTATTCATTTTCTCCTCCTTACAAATGCTAATATACCAAATATCGAAAAAACAATAGCAACACCAACTATCCAAACCTCACTTGTTCCACCTTCAAAATCGCAATCATCAGGATTTGAATTGGTTGTGAATTTGTAAATTGGTGAACTGTAATGGGTTGTGCCGTCAAAGAGAGATGCATTCCAGAAATAAGTTTTGCCATATACATCGAAGAAAGGTACATAGATACAATATTCCCTCGAAGATACATCATAGAAAGTGGTATTTTCTATTCCAATGTAAAAGTAATCCCAAGAACCAGAAAGGTTTGACCAAAATGTTAAATTAACTTTATTCGGACTTGCGGTGTAAACAGTTATGCAAAGAGTAAGAAGTGCAGGACATTCATCTGTTGATTCGTTTGCTGGATAAGGATTTGATAACAAAAACAGAGGATTTGTTCGGAACCAATATGTCTCGTTAACAGAACAGTTACCATCAGTGAAATTTACCCATACTGTGTATAATGTGTCGTATGTTAAACCTTTTATTTCTAAAGATTTAATGCCGTTCGGTTGGTCACTCCATGATGTTGAATTACCAGAACTACATTCAATAGAACCGTTTGTAGTCTCTCCATCATCATCAGTAATAGTGATGTTCCAATACCCTACGTTGATAGAAACTAAAGTTGACTTATTTGCAGGTTGTTCATTACTTGATTCGGGACACGTTTCTACTACATGTGTAACAGTAGGACCAAAGAAGGTAGAAGTCGTGTTTGTAGCATTTCCATCAGAACACATAAAGAGGTACGTGTGACTGCTTATGTTTAATGTAGTAGAATATGTATAAGCTTTACCATCAGTGACGTCAGAGTCGCTAGGATTAACTTCTGAGAGGTCATACGGATTTCCATCTATGTAAACACGAACATATTCTGCGGAATCATTATCAATATCTGTGTATGTTACATTATAGTAAAATAACGTGATTGTAGTTCCACTTGATGGTGATAATAGCATATTGGTTAATGAAGGAAAATTATTTGGTGGAACAGTGTTTACTATTAAATGTCTTGTTTCAGATACGTTTATTTGTTCTCCATCACTAACTTCAACTCTCCAATACCAATGACCATCCTCTAATGGTTCTGGTGTGTAAGAAGTATTTTTGTCTCTATTTATTGCTCTAAGGTTAGGACTTGTAAAAGTAGGTATTGAATCTATATAGAATACATATCTTAATGTGGCATTACCACCATCACCTGTCCAATTAAACTCAGTAGTATTAACATTTATTGTAACATTATCTAATGGAAAATCTAATGTAACTGAAGGGTCTGGATTTGAAACTATCCAAGTGGTTGTCACATAATAATAGGATGCATATGACAACGTTGATAGCAGTGCGAATAGCACAAGAATAACTTTTATCCTTTTCCTAATCCATGTCAGTCTTTTCATTTAAATATCTTCTCCAATATAATATTCCTATAAATATTAAAAAAACTAAAGACATAAATATAACTGTAACCATTTTTATGTCAATATTTTCTTCTGAAGTTATTACGGGTTCTTCGTAAGCATCTATGTGTATAGTAAATTTCTTTTGATGAGCACCAAGTAAACTATGTCCATATATATAATTACCTGGATAATCTTCTTCACACATATCAGAAAAATAAGAGTCTGGATTCATTTCTTTAAAAAACACATCACCATCTGTTTCATTTAATACCTTTATGGTAATGTTAATTGTTTGAATCCAATTAGGTTTAAAGTATGGTGCAGTAGGGGAAAGTAGAATGTTCTTATCATCAATAGATGTTGTTACTTCATAATCAGGATTATCAGTTATGTAGAGTTTTGTTCCTTGATAGAATTGTACACCGAAATCAGCGTATATAAATGTTGAAACATTAATAATCATTCCTTCTCTTGCATCTGAAACATCAAGTCTAGATGGATAAAAGAAAAAACCATAACACCCAAAATCATCATTCTCATCTTCATAAAACTTATGACTATATTGCCATCCTGGTATTAATTCAGGTTGATAATAGTTTTCAGATAGATGAGTAGCCGTAACTCGTTGTGTATCAAACAGTTCCTTGATTTCATAAAAATCATCAGGAAATGGTTCTAGATACATAAATGGGTCGTAAGTATAATTATAATCTGGTCTATCTGCAACTACTATAGAACTTGCGAGAATCGTAAAGATTATGAGTGTTATTAATATTTTATTCAACATGTAGTATCACTTGAAAATGTGGTATGCCGTCTTTGAAATATTGGCCTCCAGGAAAATACATATTCCCATAGTAAGGATGTTCTATAGAGAAATAGTATTCTTGATTGATTTCAAAACATGGTTCAACTATATCTATTGCCACAACATAATCACCTGAACTTGCTGAATTATCTATAGTTATCTCTAAATTAAGTAATTGGACCCAATCATACTCAAATCCTTTATATTGAACATATTCACCATATTTATCTGTGATTATTCTATGTGTAGGATGAAGAATTGTAAACCAATCTTGTTCCTCTACATTAGTGTAAAATAAATCATCTTTAAACTCAGTGTAAATGGGGTCATCGGGATTGGTTATTCTTACAGAAATAACATCATCAGCATTTGATGGATTCTCAAATAAATCAGTTTGAAGAATACTTTTTGCGGTTTCTGGTAAATATGGTTTAATAAGTACACCTTGGTATGAATCTACACCAAAACCTGTTTTAAAATATGTGGAAACTTCTATTGTTGAGCCTTTTTGTGTTTGTACCTCCTTGATTAATGGATAGCATCCATAACCTTGGGGATACCACATAGTGGGGTTATGATTGATATAAGATTCGTTTATACAAGCGAACCATCCTGGATAGAACTCTGGTTGTTTCCAATAAGCTTCTGATACTCTATTATAATCTGTTATCTTTCCTTCATAAATAAGTTGTGCTATAGAAAAGAAGTCTTCTTTAAATTCAGGTAATTCTCCAAATAACCATTCGTATTGTTCATCTGGTATATCATAATCTGGTCGATAATCTCCCGTTATATCGTTAAATTTAGGTTCAAAATATTCTCCTGGATATAGATTTGCACCTCTTGTATAATTGTAGCGTGGTGTTCCTGGTTCGTTCAAGTCTATATAATATGGACTGTCTTCATTTGTTGATAGAAAAAAGACAGTGGATGTTAATATAACACCCACGATTGCCATAAGGGCAAAGATTTTTGTTTTTTTAGACACGGTTATCACCTTACGATGCTGCTGAATTTACTTGCATGGTGTCATCCGTTCCAGACGTTTGAGGCATCTCGGTTCCAGAACTCCAAGCCCACCACTCTTCAGAAGCACCTTGAGATAAGGAACTGACAACTGTTTGAGGGGTGGATTCTGTACCATCAGAAAACTGGAACGAAGTGGTATTACTAGCCCATGCAGTAGAGAAGTTTACATGGTCAACACCAGTTGGGAACGATGTGAAATTAAATGTAATATCCAAGTCTTGATTTCCTTGATTAGTTACACTAATTGCAGCAGTACCTGAACTAGTACCAGTAGCTTTCTGATTGGTAAAGTTTTGACCTTGTGCCGTAGCATCAAATTCGATTTTTCCTTGTCCAGACGGAAACGCAACTGTAATGGTAGTATCACCTGGAACAATCCAAGTAACAGTCACGTTTGAAGAGTCGGCTAATGCCGCACCTGCTCCTAGAACAAAAGCCATCGCAACCACAACAGCTATTGCTCCGATTTGTTTTTTTGTGGTTTTTCTCATTTTTTTCACCTCGAAGTGATTATGTTACATACGTAACTCTCATATAATGTCATAATATATTGATAAATCTAATTGTACTGATTGAGCTGGAACAGCCGTAAAATTCATCCAAACCCAAATAGGTAAAGATTCTAAAGGTGCTAATTCAGAAGATAATGTAGAATATAAAGGGTCTATAGCAATAACATTTTCATCCCAAGCAGGAGTATTATTACTCGTATTCCATTTAGCTAAAATTCCACTTCCTGGATTTGATGTCCAATTCAAATAGATTGTTAAAGGAACATTGCCTGTATTGGTAATATTAATTGCTGGTAACACATCAGATTGATTGTCTTCGGAGACATTAGCTTTATATGTTAATCCTACACCTGTTTCATCAAGAAGCCATTCTGTAAAATTTATACCACCATTTGATGCAGTTGTAATGGAAACAGCGATTGATTGAGCTGATACGGTAGGACCAGAATGTGGACCTGATGAATTGTAACTTATACTATTATTAGCATGAAATGTATAAGTATATGAACCTGCTGTTAATGTCGTTGAATATTGATATACAAGACCTTCTGCTATATTTAACGTGACTAACTTACCGTCATTACCACTAGTACTATAACACAATACATGATTGCCATCTGAAAGATAACAAATAGGTGCATAATAATAGTTGTAAGTTGAATCATATTCTAGAGAATCTAAAATTGAATCTCCTATCGTACCACTAGAACTAATATTAATAGAGCATAAAATTCTATCATTGTTATTCATATATGATATGCCATAAACACTTCCATCTTTTATAGTAAATATAATAGGATACTCACAGTCACCAGTATCAAATTCAAGTGTATCAATAAATGATTCAGTAATCGCACCTTCATCCGATATTGTTAAAGTTTTTATTTGTCCATCACCTGAAACGTCACCATATGCTATTGCATAGGTAGTACCAGATATTTTCTTAATGAAAGCATAATCGCTCTGTACCCCATCATATTCCCAAAAATCAGCATATGTATCTGTTATATCACCAGAATCACTTATGTTATAAGTAACTAACCTGCCTTCAAAGTCTGTTCTACAATTATATACTATTGCTATTGTATTAGAATCAACAGAACACATAATTGGACAAGTTGATGTTCCTGATGTCGAAGTTGAATCATATTCCACATAATCTATACGAGAACTTATTGCACCAGCAGAAGTTACTTCATAGGTTTCAAGGAAGTTGTCATAATCACCACTATACTCCTGATAAGACACAGCATAAATATCATCAATAACATGAATAACATCATGTCTAGTTACTTTTGTATATGTCTCACTATCTATCATCGTTTTTTGAAGGGAACCATTTGTGCTCCAGATACGAGTAGTAAACAAATAACCATCTGAGTTGTCTTGAGAATAAACTAAATATATGTCATCAGATACATGTAGAATACCAGAAAGCGAACCTTGTGTCACATCAAACTCCCATTGGTCAATAATACTATTAACAATTGAACCATTGTCATTTATTTCTAATGTTGAAAGCCAACCATAACCAGCAGAAACAAAATAGTTAGAAGTACCAAGACGACAAAAACAATCCTTTGTATGCATGATACCATCGTAGGTCAATCCCCAAATATAACTATCTATAACGCTATCTGATATAGTATGTTTCCCTTCTAGGAAAGACATTGATTGATTTGTATACCATCCATCTTTAGAAATATTAACCTTTAAGTAACCATCTTCAGGAGTATAAGTATTATCTTTCCATGTAACATTAAAGTCGAAAGTTGTATATGAAGCTACACCAGAAGTTGGATAAACAATAGGTAATGTTAATATTACTTCACTTGTAGTTCCTGATATTAACCAAACCGCTTCATCAGATTCATTTTGCCAACTGAGATACGGGTAACCATCGTTTAAATCTACATTAGAATAACTAATATCCCATGAAGAAAATGTTGAAATAGTTTTCATTTCAGTTGTTGTTTTTGGTAAGGCATTACCAGATGTTGTTTCTTGATTGCTTTCATCAGAATCAAAAAAGTTTCCTGAATCTTCATAATCACCACCAGTAGTGACAGAACCACAAAAACCTCTACTTGTTGGGTCTGTTGTCCCATCATAATATACGCTGTTGTTAGTAAAACAATTAACAATAATACTTTGATAATGACTACCAGCAAAACCACCAAAAGTACCAGAGGAATATCCAGTTGTTCTTGTAATTGAAGAATCAACAGAATAGCAATTTCTTATTTCACCACGTGCCGAACCAACTAAACCACCAATATTATATCTCCCTTCGATTGTTACGTTCTTGCTATATGATGTTTCTATAAGACCTTGTGTTTGTCCTGTTATTCCTCCTGCTAGACTTTCACTCATTATACTTATATTAATAGCAGAAGAGTTTGTTATATTAGCATCAGTATAGACAAAACTGGCTAATCCACCAAGGGCTTCACCACCAGAAATATTGACGTTGTATGCACTACAATGTGATAATGTTCCTTTCATATAAGAAACTAAACCACCAATATAGTCATTAGCATCTATACTAACAGTATCTACAGTACAATATCTAACAATAGAACCACTATTCATATCACATAATGCAGATGCATAATCATTACTAACGTCTATTGTAACATTGTACAAATTCAAGTATTCTATTATACCTTCTACGTTACCGAATAAACTAGGATAAGTGCAAGTGCTTACAATTGCATAATAACTAATTGTATAATTATTCCCATTAAATGTACCAGTGAAACTGTCGGAATAACTATCTGCTATTGACGTCCAATCAGTTGCATATTCATTATATCCAGTACTATTTTTATCTAGGTCATTTTCTAAAGAATAATTTGCACTCTTATCATTTCGAGTGTAATTAAGTTCACACCAATTAGTAATTTTATATGGGTCACCTTCAGTGCCACTACCATCGGGTTTACAACAGTCTGTATATGAAGCATAAATACACAATGACATAGTAGTATCAGTAGAATCCCATGAACCAATAGGGTCTTCAGATGTTGGATAGGTCATAATTTCAACGTATTTACCACCAGTTCCATCGGATTCAGCTACTGTATCATATCCTATAGTTATACCATCATCTTGAAAAACACCAACATAATACAAGGTGTCAACTTCAACATACGGTTTAGGTTCACTAAAATTAAAAGTTTGCCAACCACTGCCACCACTTGTTCTTTCTTCTGTTTCAGCAATCAGATTTAAACTTGAATCATACAGTAAACACTTTACTTCCTCTCCAGCAACCCATTCATTGGCTCCACCGCCAGATACCATATAAACACTTATATTATCAACATAACCAGATGATGGTGGTGTACCTTTCGTAGCTATGAAAGCATTACTTCCGATATTATAAGTGGCAGCACATGCACCTGTATAGCCAAATGTAGTATCAAGTGTGGTAAAACTAAAATATTTACTTGTGTTATCATGAGTATCGTTCGCCCAGACTCCAACGAAATATTGTGTATTGTAATCTAATCCTGTAATATTATAATATGCTGTTTGATTCAAAATAGAAGTGTTCTGATGTGTATCCATTGTTGTATCATTTACATTGCTATCTGTGTCAATCTTCCAAAAAACCGTTGAACTATCCCCATCAGTGTCATTAACTGTGACGTGCATATTAATTTTACCACAATCCATACTAATATCTGAACCAGTAGGATATTCCTGCTCAATAGTTGGTTCTGTGTTTGATGAATAGGTGATGTTCAATGAAGGTGGATATGATGAATTAAAATAATAACCTCCAGACATTGTATTAATAGAAGGTGTTGAATTCTGGTAGTCGTTTGTATAATCTCTAAATACAAGATAGGTCTTTCCTTCCTTGTTTATTGATTCTCTTCCAAGTTCATTGAATTCTATTTCATTCCAACCCGTTGACCATGCATCATTTATTCCAAAAGAACCTGAATCCATTAAAAACTCATCAAAATCATCAACAGTTAACCCGTCTTCTCCTCCAGTCCAGTTCTGCACAACAACATCACAACTTGTCTGTGAATAACCATGAATATATACTTTTACAGAATCTATCGAAGCTGTATCTGGTATACCAGAAGTGTTTATCGTAATATAGCTCCTACCAATCCAATACAGTGCTGGAAAGCTTCCACTGATACCAATTCTAACAAAATCCCCTCTACGTTCTACATCATATAACATACTTTGTGCATTATCGGCTGTTCTTGTCGTTGCCCAAGACGAACTATCATATTTTACTAACAGTCCTCCAAGTGAATCAGCAGTGATGTTCACTGAACCAGATGGTGGAAATTCTGTTGTGAAAGACCACGTATCATTATCCCAACCACCATTACCATCGGAAACATTACTACTTATCCAATAGGTAGTGTAATATTCATCAAACACATCTGTTCCATAATCTGAAGAAGTATTTGAAAGAGTCGCATTCGTTGTCCCATTATTATAACACAATACCTGCCAACTTCCTGATGCATTCGTCCAAAAAGACTGATTCATCGTGTCCCCATCTGCATCGCTGACATAAATACCTATTGTTGGGTTTAATGAAACACTCTTTGAATTATTTGATGGTAATGAAGCATCAGTCACATTGTTTACTGGAGCATTATTACCTGTATAATAGACAGTTACTTTGATGTGGTCGATGGCTGTAATTGTGAATGTAGTACCTTGTAGTCCAACTCTAAAATTCTTGTTTGAGAATTCAGATTGAGACCATGACCTTCCCCATGTTCCATTATATGATTCTGTTGAATCGGTAGTATCACTTGGAAAATCAAAGGTTTGTTGACTTGTCCATGAAGAACCACCGTTCCAAGAGAGGTTTGCTTTTACCTGACCTGGGTTTCCTCTATTGTCACCATGACCTTCGATTTCTAGTTTTATTGAATTAATGGTTACTCCACCAGGAATTGATAAGCCGAAGTTGTAGTAATCTTGCTGGTCGGCATTAGGTCTACTTCTAAAAAACACATATGAATCATCTGAAGAGTAGGCGTAAGTAGGATTTAGTACTTCATTAAAATAGTAACCTGTTGCCGATGGTGAGTTTGGACCATCAGAAGCCGCACTCACTGGTTTCTGCTCAGTAAATACAGGGATTATAATACTAGATAACATTAACCATAATAATATAGAAAACATAGAAATATTACGCAATTTGATTTTTTGTTTTTCACTCATTTATCTACCTCAAATGTGGGGGTATATGTTCACTTGTAAATGAATAATCCATTTTGATTATAATTATCCAAATGATATTCATAATGATAAAACCAAGACCAACAGCGTAAAACGCTGGTTCATCATAAATAGTATCAGTTGGTACTTCTATGTAAAGTTGACCTGCTAGGATTATAATCCACATCAAAGTAGAAGTAATAGCGTATACTACACTACTCATCTCTATGCCCAATATGAAGAGAATGAATCCCATTGCTATAAACATTATGAATACACTTTCTAACATTTTTTCACCTATTTATCTACGAACGATTTAAACAATATTGCACCAATCAAGAAGGAAAGTATAATTCCAAAAACACCAACAATATGTGTTGGCATAATAATTGCAAAGAAGACACCAACTAGAACTAAGTAGGTTGTAATTGTGGAATAATTACGATTATTTACGTATATACCTGCTCCAATAAAACCAAAGAACATACCAAAGAAGAACTCACCAAGAACTGCTAAGTAAACATCGAATGAGTGATAGAGTATACCATTCCAAAAATCACTAAACAAGTCGCCATGATTCAAGTCGAAAACATATATATATAAGTAGTCGGTAGAATAGTCTTTACCAGCTACTAATAGTTGGTCATTACGAACATCATAACTCATGAAAGCTGGGTATACGTCTGTCTCTTCACCAAAATATGTTCCAAAAACAGTAGAATCTTCTAAAACCAATTCAAAAGAATTACTATCATAATCATAACGAACGATTCTTAATTGTAAACTAGGATATGGAGAGTCTTTTGCTTGAACAGTAGGAAAGATATTTTCTACTCTAGGTTCATAAGGAAAGTCTCCTGAAGTATCAAAACCTGAAATAAACAGATATGTTTCCTCTTCTTCCTCATTTAAACCATGATATGTGTCATAAATTAGATAATCATCAATAGATAAACTGTCTTGAAGAACAATATTATCATTAACTTCTTTATATGATTTTAACACAACCTCACAACTTTCATCCTCAAAATCCACAGTGCTGTAACCTGTAATAAAAGTATCATCTTCAATTTCAAAATATTCTCCATAAATCTCGTCATCATGTAAAAAGTCACTATCATCACCATCAAAAATATAAAGAGAATCAAGTCTCTCTAAATCCTCATCGTATAATATAAGATACACATCATCAGTTGAGTCATTGTATTCTAAAGTCCAAATGTTTCCAGTAGTATCATATCCTATATCACTAACAGAATGACCATAGGATAAAATATAAGTTGATTGATTAGACCACATGCTGTCCATTGTACCTATATAAGAAATAAAATATTTATTAGCTACATCATTATACCCTGCTTGATAAACACGACCATTATTATGATTCAACATCATATAATATATTTCATCTCCTTCCGCAAAAATCTTAATAAAATCCCTAGACTCCATAATCTCAAATGATTTACTATCAATATCATCAGCATATAAGAAAACATCAATTACACTACTCTCATTGGCAAGATATACTATATTTCCTGTAGAACTCACTTCTGAAACAGTTGATGCTTGAACAGTAGGAAATAAATCAGATGCCATCATACAATCTGGACAGAAGTACCAATCTTCTCCTGGGTCACATTCACCATCAAAATCACATTGAACGGTGAATGAAGAAACCCAATGAGTCATATATGGATATTCTATATAACTTTCCTCTCCTACATATAGACTGTCTTTGAAATTCAAATGTTCTCCTGTATTAAAATAAGCTTTAAAAGTAGTATAGTTAAGAACAAACAAAGTTGAATCAACTTCATCTGCTATGGTAACAACTTCTTGAAATTCATAAGAGTTGGTTTGAGACATATACATATTATAAACACTATCATTTCCTATTTGTTGGGTATAAGCATGTGAAATACTCCAACTGCTATAGGAAGCACTAATTAAGGGTGTCGCAATAACACATAAAATTGCAATTATTAATAAAAGTTTTTTCATTTGATATCTCCTACATCATGGCTGCAAAGCCACCTTTAATTAATTGAGCAAATCCAATAACGAATATGATTCCACAAACCATTAAGAATACACTAATTACAATGGCAAAACCCAGATTCATTACCATCATTGAACTGAATACGAGAGCTGTTTGAATTGTAAAGGACCAAAAAGTTCCAGCAAACATTCCATAAAGAAAAGCAGAATCACCTGGAACACCTCCAAACTTCCAACCAACAATACCTGCCATCATACCAATAGCTAATCCAACAAATATAGAGAACATGTATGTGGCCATCAATGCTGGTATACTTGACGATGTGTTTATATCGAAGTCAGTGTCTACTTCAGTATTATCATAAGAATCTTCCCAAAGACCTTCATTGTCGAACGGTTCTGGTTCATTTTGAAAATCACCTATATGGTAAATATTAGTCATACTAACCATTGATATAGCTAGATTGAAGAATAATAGAAATAACATAATTTGAATTGCTTTCATCTTCTCTCAACACCCCCTAATGAACCGACAATACCAAGAGCAATTAATAAGCCACCTACAGTTAATAATGATGCTCCTTGGTAAATATATTCAGTATATAATATTCCAAGACCTGTAATTCCTGCACCAGCTAATAAAAGAACAAAACCTGCTCCCATCATACCAACAAATCCATTCTGTTTTGAAAATGTTGTAGCTACAAATAAAGCTAAAAAGAATACAATGAGATAAATCCAAGGAACAACAACAGTAAGGTCAACGTTTTTGAATGGTGAATCACCAATCACATCTTCTATAATATCTTCAATATCAGTACTATTACCAATATTATCAATACTATAACTCATGAAAGAATCACTATAAATTCCATTGCACATATTCATTCCACTTATGTTATATTTGATTCGAATAACATAACCACTACTAGTGGATGGTTCAAAGTCTAGTGAGGCACCCTCAAATGGTCCAGTATCATTATCTGTTAGAATCATGGTTTGATTTCTAATATAATAAACACTCACATTGCACCAATTGAGTACAGAACTATCTAGCACTTTACTATAATTACACCAAATTATACCACTATTAGTCTGAGTTAGGTTTACATTAAGGAAACTATCGAATGTACAAATGTCGATGGGTGTCCCAGATGGTTCCAAAATAAAGACATGTGTGATTTCATCTTCTGCTGGAATATAATCATTACCAATAGATGTTGCATAATCATCTGCAATGATATCAAATTTATAATATGTGCTTGGAATGAGATACATGCCATAACTTCCAGATGCATCTGTATAAACTCGATACATTGTTTCCCATTCATCAGTCTCATCTATGTAACGTTTACATATTAATAATGCATCCTCGATTTCTTGAAGAGAACCATATTGACTTTTTGGGCCAGAAACTGTGATGGAATAGTATTGGCCATATTCCTCTGTGTTAGGACAATAATATTGAACAATGACTAACGTTGAATTATCATCAAGATACGATGAATCTACTGTGATTACGTTATCATCTATGGTAAACTTATTATTGGGAACATCAACGTATTGAATGTAAGGTGAGGTGTTTACCATTTTGATTGAATAAATGTCTTCTAATTCTATGTCACATAATAAAGTTATTTCTAAATCAACAGCAGGATTAGAAATGTATTTACTAGTTCCACGGAGAACTCGACCAGAAGTTGAAGGCCAAATATAATCATCATCTCCATACTCACCACCACCAATAGGGTTAGGCGGTAAATAGAAAGACAAATTGTATGTGTTTGTATCCATACTAGAATAATTATAATAATGAGTACGAGCATAATAACCTTCTGCTGATATTTGAATACCAACAGATTCATTTGTGGGTAAATAAGCAAGAAAAACAGAAAAAGGATTACTACAATCCTCTTGATAGTAAGTTATTGCACCAGTTTCATTAGTTACAAGAATGGTATAATTTGTTATTTCAATTGAGGGGTCTGATTCTTTATAAACATTAATACCAACTCTTCCATACGATGTTAGAGGATGAAAATCACCAAGGAATGGTGTTAATGTATCTCCAAGATTATCTCCACTTATATCTACACCTGTATAATTATCCCAATAGTTACCACCCAAATAAGGGCCGCCAATTATATTAGTTCCTAATGTTTTGGATATGTTATAGGTCACATTTCCACTGTTTGAATTGTCATCTACATGTTGCGTGTTATTTCTAAAAATATTATTATAAATTAAAATATCATCAGATTCAGACGAAATATCTATCCCTTTTGTGTTATTTTCAAAGATACATTCATGTATCGTTATATTGGTAACATAATCATCAAATAATATTCCATGAGTACAATTCTCAAATGTATTTCTTTCTACTAATGTATCGTTATAAGATTCGTAGCTAAACGTTATACCATCATGAACACCATCTGTGAATGTGTTATTCATAATAAATGCATCAAAAGTTTCCTCATACATATAAATTGCATAGCCAGAAACATTAGTAAATGTATTGTTAGCAACATAAAAATAATGAGATTTTTCTTCGTTTGAACTTGTGCCTATATCGTTAATTATTGCATAATCTCCTCCAGTAAAATTATTATTCTCTATTTTTAAAGAATAATTACAACCCCAAAAATAATCTTCTACATAAATACAATCAGTGTAATCTTGAATTGATGAAAAAGTATTATTTCTAATAATTACAGAACCTGTAATGTCAATATCTATAGTATTAGATGAAACATTTGTAAAAATGTT
>Ga0180431_10000478_pt1 | contig 58164 bp, 71 predicted proteins | sample SS_ome_11_FD_132459 | JGI IMG/M metagenome (GOLD analysis project Ga0180431, IMG submission 132459) | Hypersaline lake sediment archaeal communities from the Salton Sea, California, USA - SS_1_MS_1 metaG | ecosystem: Environmental > Aquatic > Non-marine Saline and Alkaline > Hypersaline >... | reverse complement strand
GAATGGTCAGATCGAGTTGAGGAAGGACATCTGGCCGAAATTCGACAAGCAAGACCGCCAACGTGAACAGATGCTCGCGGTCAACTCATCACTCCAAGCCTCGGCAACCAAGCTCGGCCACGCTGATTCATTCTGGGCCAATGCTATGGTCGCGAAGGGTTTGCTCAAGAAACTACAGCGCTCGAAGAAGAAGAAAAAGCGCGGCGGTTGGGAAGCTCTGACCGACTAGTTACAATCCCCTGGACTACAAGGAGGTGCCCCCGACATGGGAGAAGCCAGAAGTTCTGTTGACATTATCCTAGACGCAGCGGGCGGTATGCAGCAGCCTACTTTGAAGTCAAGCGGTCTAACCAAGGGCGGTCTCGGCGACGCACTCGCAGGACAGCGAGCAGTAAGTGCGCGGGAGATCGAGCAGAAGGAAGCTCGAGACATCTACGAGGGCACTTGGCTCGGGCGAAACTCGGTCGACATCCTGGCGGGCGATATGACTCGTGCAGGGTTCACCGTCGAGATCTCTTCCAACCAGAAGTTAGCCGACTTGGTCAACAAGAAGCTGCGCAAGCTGAAGCTGAAGTTGCGTCTACGCGATATGATCGTGAATGGCCTGATTGATGGGATGGGTTACCTGTCGATCGGATTCAAAGAAGGCCGGTCCATGCAGTTGTGGAGAGAGCCGGACAAAGTGGAGGACATCCAGTACATCCACGCCTTCACTGACGACGATGTAGACGAGATCGAGCTCAACGAGGACCCGTTCAGCACGGACTTCGGAGAGATCCAGTACTACCACGTATACACGGGCTCAGGCGATACAACTAATAAGGTGCATGGCGACCGAGTCATGCTCTTCCGCCCGTTCCCCCGACACGGCTTTGTACACGGCAGCTCCATGTACAAGTGGTTGCTCCCCATCATTCAGATCGTGGACAACGCGCAGTGGAGTTTCGGACAGGTCGTGTATCAGCTCGTGTTCAAAGTGCTCAAGGTCGACATGGACCGATTCACCGCAAAGGCCCTGGAGAAGGGTGTTTCCGAACGTGAGCTCATGAACGCGTTGGCTGACGACATCAATGCACTGACCGTCTACGTGATGGACAAGGGAGACGGTGACGAGGGCGAACCGCCTGACACGATCGAGTTCCCTTCGATGTCCGGTTCACTCGGCTCAGTGAAAGATCTCATCGAGTTCGTCTGGCAATTGGCTTCGGCTGCGACGCGGATGCCCCGATCACACCTCATCGGTAACGAGCAAGGCAAGCTGACCGGTGCAGAGTGGGATACGAGGACCTACTACGCTCGGGTCTCCGGTTTGCAGGAAGAGCACTTGCTGCCGAAGATTGAAGACATCGTGGACCATCTCCTACGGATCGAGGGCAAGGATCCGGAAGAGGTTGACTACGAGGTCAAGTTCAATCCGCTGTTCCAGTTGGATGAGAAGACACAGGCTGAAGTTGACAAGCAGCGAGCTGAGACCGACGGGCTCTACATCGACCGCAATGTCGTTAGCGGCAATGAGGTTCGAGAGCAGAGATTCGGGCTCAAGCCAATGGCTGCCTTGCCTCCTGTGGAGGAAGATGATGATGACGACGAGTTCCCGGTTGAAGAGCCTGAGGACGAGGATGTCATCGGCGAGAATGAGGAAGAGCGGGAAGAAGACGAATGAAGTTCCCATCCGCAGTCTCACACGACTACGAGCTACTCCTGAAGGGCTCTGTAATCCCGAGAGTGATGGAGCGGGTTCGAAAGCACTGGCCTCAAGTAGCCAAACTACTTGAACAGAATCACCAACTACACGAAGGACTATCCTCTGAGGCCGTGACCGACGAATCCGCTCCCCGCCTTGACCTGGATCTCAGCAAAGAGATCCAGAAGGTGCTTGAGGGAATGAAGCTCGATGTTACCACACAGGCCATCTCCAACGCGGAAGCTGACCGGATGGCCAAGAGCTTCGTGGGGCTCGTGAATCAACGCGTCAACCAAGATCTGAGTGCTCTCACCAAGCGAAAGTTCATGCAGGGCATCGACGTCCTTGGACTCAGCACCGCAACGGGTCGGGAGCTTACACAGTCCACCCTCTCTGCTGCAGTGGGTACAAACGTAAGCCTGATCAGGGATCTACCGGTGCGGGGCCAGAAGAAAGTCACAGACATTGTGATGAAAGGCTTCGCTTCGGGCGAAAGCACCAAGGCGATTGAAGCCCAGCTTTCGGGTGTGGAAGAATTGCTGGGAAAGGACATCGAGCGAATCGCGGTAGACCAGACAGGCAAGATATACGGCGATGTGAACAAGATCCGGCAAACCGACGCCGGCTTGAAGACGTACGTCTGGAGTGATGCCGGCGATGGTAGAGTCCGAAATAAGCACAAAGCGTTGGATGGCCGAGTATTCACATGGGAGAAGGGGGCGCTGAACGGCCTCCACCCCGGTCGGGACTACAGATGCCGCTGTGTAGCGGAGCCGAATCCGGACGAGATTGCCGACTTCGGGCGAAGTAAGGACGGCAAGAAGGTGCCGATCCCGGGCGGCAAGAAGCGGAAGAAGAAACCCGTGCCGCAGAAGGGAACACTCGTCAACGAGCTGGAGGCAATGGGCTTCAGTCCAGCGTTCCCCGATTCACTGCAGGGGCGGAAGGATACACAGCTCTTCCTGGAAGTCTTACGAGACCTGAAGAAGCAGGGGTACTCGAATACCGACAAGGACGTCATCTTCAAGCTGTTCCAGCCCGAGAAGGCTGTTGAACAGTGGGGTTTCTACTACAACGACGGAAAGACCCGCATGCTCTCGCTATCCCTGGGCAGGGCCCAGAGAGAATCGGCGAAGGCGATGTTCAAATCAGAGGTGCACGAGATCGCAACGAACAACCGCTGGTGGAACGCCAGTTCGAAGCTCGACAAGAACTCGGTTGACCACATGCGGTCGATTCTCCGCCATGAGATGGGCCACCACATCACGCACGATCCGCAAATCAAGATGGCGTGGAGAGATGCGATCATTGAGCTCGCTGGCCCTGACGAGGACAAGATCCGAACATGGGTTCAGCGCAACATCGGGCACTACGCCGCTACCAACGACAATGAGTGTATGGCCGAGGCCTTCTCACTCTTCACGCACCCCCGATACAAGAAGGGGATGCTGCCCGACTCACTAGAAGACATTCTCCGTAAGGCGAAGACGCCGAAGAAGGCCAAGAAGAAGCCCACACTGGACTTCCAGAAGATGTACATCCAGGGCGATCTCACTAAGGCCCAGGAGAAGACCCTGCGGCACTGGGTTGTAGACGGTCAGGACATGAGGAAGACGTACCGGGGCCTCCGAGTGGAGACGGATAACGCCAGGCGGGCTCTACTGAAAGAGCAGCTGGATGAACTCGAGAAGCTGATGGATAACTCCCCCGAATTCGAGGGCACTGTATGGAGAGGTTGGGATGACCTGCCCGAAGACGTCTTCCAGAAGCTGTACAACTCAGACGTGTTCGAGCTGGATGCCCCCACGTCCTCCACCCTCAACCTGGAGGTCGCGGATCGCTTCATCGACGAGCACTCTCCGACCTCGATCATTATGGAGATGAAGACGAAGCACGGTACCCGCATCCCCGACTTCGACCCCGGCCCCCACACATTGAATCAAGAGGAAATCCTGTTGAGGCCCGGAGCCAAGTACCGTGTAGTGGAGCGAGGCCACAAGGAGCTGTGGGGCCAACAGGTGCCATACCTGAAAGTGGAGGAAGTCACCGATACCTCGAACTACATGTCCTTCGCCAAGAAGCCGCCTGCTGAGTGGGCCGCATCCCTGAGTGATGATGAACAGGCTGTAATCCGGGCCTGGTCTAGGAATGACTACAGGGAGATTCGCCGATGGCAGGCCAAGGGGATACGGCCTGGAGTGAAGCCCCACATTGCGGGGAAGACCTGGGAGATAGAAGAAGTATCCGACATGCTGGAAGCGGCAGTCGATAGGTGTGAACCCTGGAAGGGCAAGGTATACCGGGGGATCGGCACTGATGACCCCAAGATGCTACAGCGACTCACCAATGGGAAGGTGTTGGAGTGGGATGCGCTGACCAGTGCGTCGAAGTCCAGGATGGATGGAATCGAGTTCACCTCCCAGTGGGGCCTGAAGAAGAGGCAGATCCTGTTCGAGATTGATCAGGTCTCTGGTGTGGATATCAACCCCGGGCTCAAGGGGCTAACTGCTCTAGACGAAGCTGAAGTCCTGATGAAGCGGGGCGTCAAGTACCAAGTCGTTGGCAAGCCGAAGAAAGAAACGATCTACGTGCCCAAGCTCCAGAGACATGACGATATCTGGGTTGTCAAACTCAAGGAGCTGCCTGCAGATTCGCCGATGGGCCAACGATCCTGGGTGTCTACACTCGATGCCCGAGAACGTGGGGCTCTCCGCAGGATCCAGGAAGGCCGGGTAGTACCAGACGATATGAAGGATGCCTACGAGGCAGCGATCAAACGAGCCCCCACCTTCGAGGGAGACGTCAATGAGGTAGTCCTGCTCAGCAAGAAGAAGCTCGCTCGGCTAGAGGCAGCTGACTTCATCGACATCGACCAACCGAAGGGCGGAATCATCCGCAGCGTCGACATTGGGGATCTGCCCTCGGGAGATGCGAACCACAAAGCAGCCATCATCCGCTACCAGACGAAGAGCGGCATCGACTTGGGTACAGGCGATACTGATGCCATCATCAGGAAGGGCGGGCGCTACCAACTGGTCGAGGTCAACCAGAAGAAGTTCAAGAAGCGCCAGGTTGCGGAGTTCGTCTTCCGTGAAGTCGATCCTTCCGATCCAGCGGTAGGGGCCAAGAAGGCTGCCCGCCAGAAGCTGGCCACTGCGACAACCCCAAGTCCTACGGGCACTAAGCCGCCCATGACATTCCACGAAGCCATTGCTACTCCGCCGAAGGCAAAGGTGAAGAGCTCACAGGCAGCTGTGAAGCGGAATTTCAAGGACTACATGGACAACCAGGGCGGGAAGCAGTGGAAGGAGAGTCTTGACAAGCCACACCAGGATGCTGTGAAGGGATGGCTCTCGGATACGAGGGGTGACGGCACCAGGGGAATCGGCTACATGGAGATCCGCTCGCTACAGAAGGGGCGGCTAACCGATGTCAGTGACGAGGTTGTTGAGAAGACGAAGAAAGCACTCCGCCAACTGGATGAGGCCCTGGAGTCTGCCCCTCGCCATGAGGGCACCGTGTACCGCGGCCTACAGATCGACCAGAAGCGGTATGATGACCTGATCAGGCAGACAGCGGTGGAGTTCGATGCTCACGCCTCAACTACTCCGGACGACTTCATGGGCTTCAAGTTCGCCACTGAGCGATCCATCCAGGACCTCGACCGAGAGATGTCTGTGGTTATGGAGATTCGTGGAGTTGAAGGCGCGAAGGTCGGCTGGTATGCGAAGCTCGGCGAGACAGAGGTCGTTCTACCTAAGGGCACTAGGCTGAGACGCGTAGGGGAACCCATCATCGAGACCTACAAGCCCAGGAACGGGGTTTCATCGAAGACCATTACCCGCCTGGTGTTTGAGCCGGTAGCAGATGAGGTCGAGTGGAAGAAGCTCACTGCGATGAAGAGCCCTATGGACAGTAAGACCCAACTGGCTTCCGCTCGGTACCGCTACATCAATGCCCAGGATACCCTTGAACGACTGGAACCGCAGAGGCCGCGATCACTGAAGGCTCTGGAAGAGGCAAGAGCTGCCGAACCGGGCAGTTGGCACGCCAAGCAGCTTGAGCGGTACGAACTACACTTGAAGCAGATAGATGAAGCAATCGCCAGAGCCCGCAAGGATGTCGCAACAGCAGATGACGACATCAAGCGGATCCTGAAGACGTGGGATCCCGGTACACCGCCCGCAGTACGGGAAGCTGTAGAGGAAGCAGTAGAACGAGTCGTCACAACGACGCCGAAGCCAGCGCCGGCGATCGAGGTCATCCCCGAGAATCCTAAGCTCACGGCTCTTCGCAAGAAGCTGTCCTCAGCAGAGGAGGCCTTGGAGGCGTCGACCGACCCGGATGAGCAAAAGAAGCTGAAGCGCCGGATCCGCAAGTACAAGAGGGAGATCGCAGCAGAACAGCCGGCCAGCCCTGTAACCAGCGCCCCTTCTACTCCTGCTCCGAAGCCCCAACCCCAGGTTACACCCACAGAAACGCCAACCATCATTGCCGAAAACCCGAAGGTCACGGCATTGAAGGCGAAGATCGCGGAGGCTGAAGAGATCGCGGGGTCGATCGCCGATCCTGACGAGAAGAAGAAGATCAAGCGAAAGATCCGGAAATACAAGCGAGACCTGAAGGCGCTTGAAGAGGTACCTGATACGCCGGCGGTCACTACGCCAGGCAAGCTCAAGCTGGGCAAGACGATTGAGGAACTCGAGGGACAGCTAGAAACCTTCACCGATCCGGATGACCAGAAGAAGATCAAGCGCAAGTTGAGGAAGCTGAAGCGTGAAACGCCTTCGGTGCCCACTCCCAAACCGGCGCCAGTGGTAACGAGCCCGACTCCAGCACCTGCTCCGGGGCCATTCAAGTTGGGAACAACCATCGAGGAGTTGGAGCAGCAGCTGAAGGACTATACAGACCCCGAACAACAGAAGAAGATCAAGCGTAAGCTTCGAAAGCTGAAGAGAGCCGGCGGTACGGCCACACCGACAAAGAAACCGACCGTGACCCAGGCCCCCGAGGCTCCGAAGCCGACCGCGAGAAGAGAAGACCTGCAGTGCAAGTTGGAATCCGTCAAGGATGGCGACCTGCTCTGGGGTGAAGAGGAAGCGATCGACAGCGCCTGGAACTACACTGGTGTTCAGACCCAGGTCAAACAGAAGCTGACCGAGGATGTCCGGGGCGGCATCAATCCTCCGGGCTCACTGCGGAAGGTCACTGACAGAGTCACGTTCCGTGACATGCAGCTTCCCAAGAAGAAGTTCGATGTGGAGATGGTTCAGGCTCAGGTCGACGACATGGCTCGGGTCATGGACCAGCTGGATCCGGATTACGTGCCCACCAAGAAGATGCGCGGTATCCGATTCCGGAACGAGATCCAGGATGACGGCATCTACCAGGGCACATGGGGTCGATACACATACACCATGAAGCAGGGGGATTGGATGGGGCCGAAGGTTCCGAAAGAGATGGCCCTTACCGCATCCCACAAGCCTTACCAGACGGGCCTTATGCGGAGCAAGAAGCACCTGAAGGTGGGGAGATCGCCAGCTACACGATCCTTCGTGCGTGACCATGCTTGCTCAGGGCTGGACGGTACATACGCCGAGATCGGCGCCAGCACGGCAAGGCACGAGCTTGGCCACCACATCTGGTTCAGCATGTCTCCCGGTAAGCAGCAGGAGTTTCGTAGAATATTCCGAAAGCTCGAGGATGAGAGGAAGGTGAACAGTGTGCTAGGCTACTACGGCGGAACCAACGTGGAGGAAGGATTCGCGGAAGCGTTCTCCCTCTTCACACACAAGCGGTATCGCCGAGGCGGCGCACTGGGAGCAGAACTCGAAGCTTGCATGGGGAGGTTGTTCCGACGATGACATCATTCGCGATTCCAGAAGAAGTGATGAAGGCGGCAGAGGCTGGGAAGTGGGTCTTCCGAGAACGCGTCCCTGAAGGACCATTGAAGCGCTTGCCCAAGTACTGGATCGGAGACGACCCGGACGAAGCGCCCCGAGATTACGTAGAATGGATTCGACCGGAGGACAACGATGACACAGAACCAGCTGCCCCCTGAGATCGTACAAGCGATCCGCGACGGGAAGTGGGTATTCAAGGAGACCCAGCCTGAGAACCCCCACGATCCTGAGTTCTGGTATGGGGATGACCCGGTAGATGCACCGGATGGCTGGGAAGTGGCGTACGCGCCGAGGGAGGAGAAGAATGGCTGAGCAGCAAACTGTATGCCCGATGGGGGTAGGACGGCAATGCCGAGGAGAAGACTGCGAGTGGTGGATTTCAAGGCAGACTCTTGAAGGAACCATCTTCGTGGATGGGAATCTGGAAGGGCCGCTTGTGAGTGGGGGCTGTTCGATGAAGGTGATGGCCCTCTACATGCCGCTTCTCATTCTTCGGGTTGGGGACATCTCCGGCGGCTTGGGGGGTATCATTAGCGCAGCAACGGAAGGGAGACCCTGATGCCTAAGACGAAAGATGCGGATCGTGCGGAACGCTTCGTGGACACGGACCTGAGCTTCATCTCACTGGGTGGAGCCGAGTGCCACAAGTGCAAGCACCTGAACGAAGAGACGAATGACGACGGGGAGGAGACCTGCAAAGCCTTCCCTGCCGGGATCCCGGATGACATCATCATCGGCGATACCCTACACCGCGTCCCTGTGGATGGGGACAACGGAATCACGTTCGAGCCAAGAGATGAATAACTAGCACGTCTGTTTCTCTCCTTGTGTTCGCGCCCCCCGCGCTTCGGCAACGGGGGCGCCTCTTTGTTTCGTCGTAGAAAACTCCGAGCAGTTGAGACCGGCAACTTCATATCTATAATAGCCCTCGAACGGAAGGAGGAGCCATGAGGACGGTTGCATCAATTTCACAGCTAGCGCGTGCAGGGCTATTTGCCCATGCAATTCGCAAGGCACAGATCGATGGAAATCACTTCAAGCAGGTTCCTTCGGAAGCATTCGATGACGAGGGCAACCTGGTGAAGTACGTCTACGTGAAGTACCTAGGGAAGTTCTTCACGACTGGTCACGAGCGCGAAGATCAGAACGTGGAGTTCTGGCTGGCGGACTCAGCCGAGGTACAGCCTCCTGCTGGGTTCCAACTTCTGTACAGCCCCCGAACTTCGTAGGGCGTAGGAGGTGAATCCCGTGAAGAAAGCACTTCAACTACTCGGAACATTCGCTGGGACACTACTCAGTCCCAAGAAGCAGCAAGAACAGGTGGGCGGCCGGCGCGTCTGGCTCGTCCTTGTACTACTCGCTGTTGCGTGGGGTATGCACGCGACCGGCGTATCCGACGGCATCATCTTGGCCTGCATCGGTACCGCATCCACATTCGTGGTTGGGGAATCGGTCGGAGATGTCAAGGCACGGAAGAAAGACAGTCAGTAGGAGGTGGAAAACACCGTGAAACAACGACTCGCATTAGCCATCCTCTTCGTGGGGATGTTCGTATGCCTTACTGGCTGCGAACTCTTCGACTTCTTGACACCGGATATGGCCCTTGAGGCCCACATCAGTGTCGGAGCGGCGTTGGTGACGGAAGTTGAAGTGGTGCCCAGTGTAGAAGCTGGGGGCTATCTCGTCGCTATCCGCATCAGGGGTGGCAATCAACGAGCAGGATACACCATCCAATGGGGTGACGGGCAATCCGCCAACATCCCCACACAGGATGAATCCCTATACACGGCCGTGTCGCACCTCTATGCAGTTGAGGGCGATTACGACATCTTGGTTACAAGCGGCAATGGGCATGCACCGGTCGAGCTGACCGTGCATTGCAAGGCTAGCGGTCTCGTGTATCGAGGCGCTTGGTTATCTCCGGTGCAGTTCAACTACCGCGATCTTCTTTCCATCGATTTCCGTCTACGGGATCGAGGATGTGATGGCGCTACCGGGGAACCCCTCTACAGCTCTGGTGTCCTGAACCTGGACCCGGGTGTATGGGAACTCCGTATCACCATCGAAGATTCGACCGGTCCGTTCGCGATCTACACTGGAGAATACGACCTGCACTCCGACGGCTCCCGTACATATAGGAATGTCGCCGGGGTATGGATCGAAGAACCCGAAGTCCTGTACTGCCTCATCGGCAACCGCAACGATCAGCCTTGGTATCCTCTGAACGCTCCCGCCAGTACAACTGGCTACGACTGGTTCGAGGATCTCATGGCTTCTGCGCTCGCAGGACTGGACAACGATGAAGGAGGTTTGCTCGGTGACGCATCCAGCGCTATCGAAGCGAAGGGTTGTCCGCCGATCCCGAATCCTACTCCTGTACCTGATCCTGAGCCGATTGAGCCAGGCACGGAAGGGTGTACAAGCGGGCGGCGATGGGTGAAGATGACGATTCAACTTCGCAACCAATGGACCAACGTGCTGACGTACGTGAGTACTTTCTGCGCGATGCCCAACGGTTGCCAATAACCCCATGGAGGTGGGGATATCATGAAGAGAGCACTAGTACTTTCACTGGTCTGCATCATCGGCCTGGCCGCGATCGCTTTCGCCGGTCCGACTGTGCAGCTTCAGTCCCTGTGGTATGACGGCGATCAGCAGCTGGCCTTGGCGTTCGGGGGGAGCTACGTTCCGGACAGAGCCTGGGGTGGCTTCGGTGAGTTCAAACTGGCTGAGTTCGAGTACGTTGGCGGCGATGGGGGGTTCCTGCACATTGAAGGTGTATGGGACTTCCAGGTGACCTACGACATCGACCTGTTCCAAGACGACGACGATGCCTACCTTACACTACGTCCCGGCTTCGGAATCATGTTGCCATCGGTCCTACACGTCGAACAGAACATCTTCGATCCGCTCGTTGTCGAACCGGGCCTTGCCGTATCACTTGCGGTCATCACGGTCTACGACTTCCAGATCCGCGGAGAGATGTACTTCAACGGTGATGCCGTCGGCTGGGCATTTGGCGGCGGGTTCGATGTCTTCGGACTCTCCGAACTCTTCCGTCGACCCGCTGAGCCGGTTGGAGACGAAGGCCTCTAGGCCGAAAGGAGAAACATGCCCTGGACTTCGGCAGACGCGAAGAAACACTCGAAGCTGGTGAAGAAGCCAGCTCACGCCGAGGCATGGGCGAAGGCTGCTAACCGGGCGCTCTCCAAAGCCAAGAAGGAGGGCGTCCGGGATCCTGAAGCTCGGGCCATCAAGATCGCGAACTCACTGTTGCGACAGATGGTGAAGACCTCAAACGACTCGTTCATACCCGACGCGTCCGATGCGGTCTTCCGAGCGGATCAAGAACCACCCAAGACGCTGCTCGAAGGCCGAGGGGAAATCGTTAGCTTCGAGATTGATGAGAGCACCGGTATCCTTACCGCTGATGTCATCATTTCGCAAGAAGCGGTTCTCCCCTACATCGTGGACGGCAAGATCGTGCACGAATACATCCCGGCAGCCGAGTTGTCAGACCAGGAGTTCTTGGATTCAATCCCCGGGAAGCCTGTCACAGACGGGCATCCAGCGGAGAAGCTGGTAACCTTCGACTCATTGTCCCAGCACTCGAAGGGGGTACTACACGGGCCGTTCGAGACGTTCGTCGATGAAGACGGAGTCACGAAGGCAAGGGGTAAGGAGACCGTGTGGGACCCGGAACTCGTACAAGATATCGCCGACGGGAAGAAGCGCAGTGTCAGCATCGGCCGGTGGGCCCAGCTGATCCGAGAAGATGGGGAATGGAATGGCCAGTCCTATCAGCGACGCCAAGCCAAGCTGCGCTGCAACCACGTTGCACACACTGACTCGCCCCGCAACGAGGGTTGCCGCATTCTCGTCGACATGATGGATCCAACGGATGCCTCGGTTTCTACGATTCGCGAGATGCCGTTGGCAGAACAGCCTCAGGCGCTGAAGGACCTGATCCAGAAGGTGAAGGGAGACCCTCGCGGACTGAGGAGTGTCTCGTACGCCGTCAAGGACTTGCGCCACTTGCTGAACGAGGCGATCAAAGTCATCGGAACAACCGACGGCGAAGCGAAGAAGACACTGACTACAGCACTGGCCCAGGTGAAGGCCTGGTGGCCGGCGCTACATTGGAAGGGAGATGAGGAGTTCACGGAAGATGCGTGGACAGCGCCGACTGATCTCTCTGCTGAGGACTACGCGGAAGTAGTGCCTCCGGCAATCGCTGCTTGGATGGCAGATGAAGAATCTGCAGAGCCAGTGGCGATTGTACGGGCTACTCCCGACAGTCCGCTGAACTTGCATGCTCTGCGCGCATTGATCGGAGATGGAGCTCACTTCGACGGAGTACCGGACCACGTCATCCGGGAGACCCGAGAGTGGGCGCGGGAACAACTCACAACGTACCACATGCGAGGTGATTCAACGATGAGTGGAGCGACCAAGGTCGAAAAACTCCAGCTCACGCTCGGTGATCAGGTACTGGAGTTCCCCGTGGACGAACTCGATGGGCTTGACCTGGATGAGTTCCGCACCACGCTCGGGGACTTTCAGAAGAAGATCGACGAGCAGGCCACCGAGCTTGGCGACCTGAAGGACAACGGAGATCCGAAGCCTGAGAAGAAAGAAGGCGAAGGAGATCCGAAGCCTGAGGACGACAAGTCCGGTGAAGGAGATGGCGACGACGAGGAAGAGGATGAGGAAGAGGCAACTCCGACTGACTCCCTCCAGAAGATCGTCGATGCCGCTCAGAAGGAAATCGAACGCCTGAAGGCTCAGAAGGACGGGAAGACCGACGAGATCGAAGCGCTTCAGAAGAAGCTCGACGAGTTCAAGAACGGTCTGCCGACCGCCGAAGCACAGGCACAGGCAGTGATGGACGAAGTGGAGACCAGGACTGGTCTTCTGCAGGCCATCGCTTTCTTCTCCGATGACTACAGCCAGAGCGGCAAGTCCACGGCCGAGATCAAGCGTGATCTCCTGTGCCTGGCCCGCCCAGACTCGGCGGAAGCCATCATGGAGCAGAACGAAGCTGGTGAGTTCGTCAAGAGCGACGCATACGTGGATGCACGTGTGGAAGTCGTCATTGACGACATCACCGAGCAGATTGGGGCCTCCGTTGGGAACAGCACGCTGAAGACCCGACAGGATGGCAAGGACGGAAACTCGAGCATCGCGAAACTCCGACAGGGGCGGCAGTCGATGTTCAAAGAGCCGGAGGTGACATAGCATGTCCGAATTCCGCAAGGGTATGGCATGCGAGATGGTACCGTTCGAGGACATCGTCTCTCGAACGATTGAAGGTACCGGCGGTCTCACGTTTGGCGTCCCGGTTCAGGTAGGTACTGACCAGGAGAAGCAAGTCAAGGCCTGGGCTTCAGGCGGACGGCTCTTCGGGTTCACGCTCTTCGATGGGCGCAAGGGTACCGGCCCGGACGACGCCGGAACCGTAGTTCGGTTCTACGCGGAGAAGATTGCTGGTGCCGTGATGCGGAAGGGTCGGATCTGGGTTGAAGCTGGCGCAACGATCGTTGCTGGCGGCCAACTCGCGTTGCTCAAGACGGCAACTTCTTTCCCGACCACGACGACGACTCTCGCCGAAGCGAGCTCCGGAACGGATCCGGCGTTCGGTACGGAAGACGACCTTGTCATCGCTTACTCGATCCTCGGCCCCTGGGGCGAATCCGCCCTGAAGGGTGCTTCCGCGGCAACCGATGTCAGTGGCTACACGAACTACATCGAAGTCACGGTTCCGGGTCAGGACGCGCTTCCGAAGGGGACAACGTACCTCCAGCTGTGGGCATCCACGGATGGCGGCACTACGTTCGCTCCTCTGACCGACCACAAGATCGCTTGGGCCGACATCACCGATGCCGCAACCCACGTCGAAGACCTGAAGGGCGCCGACGATGACGTCGGAGCAACGGAACCCGAAGCTGCGGATCCGACCCTTCTGGCCGTTGGGGCTGTACTGCCGACGACCGATACCCGTGACATCACCACGTTCTCGGGGACGGAGTTTCTGTCCGGTGCAGCCAAGGGTGAGCTGGTGAAGCTCGAACTCAATCTGCCCGCCTAGGAGGGGATAACAGATGAAGAAAGGACTTGGAGTTCGTACCGACACTGTTCTGTACCCTCGAGACCTGCAGAGCATCGATTCGACGCTCTACCAGCCGAAGGAATCGGAACTCATTGCTCGCCGGGTATTCTCCCTGAAGACGGATGACCCGGAGTGGGCAGAGACGATCGGATACGACAAGCAGACACGCGCTGGTTCCGCTGCCATCCTGAACTTGATGGCTTCCAACCTGCCGTTCGTCGACGTCGATGTGACCCGCGCGATTCAGCGCGTCCACACGCTCGCCACGGCATGGAAGCTTCGGTTCGCTGAGGTGGAAGCAGCCCGCGCCGCTGGCAAGCAACTGGAACCCGCGAAGGCCGCCGCAGCCCGCCGCTACATGGCTGCCGAGGAGAACTCCCTCGCCTTCAACGGTGACTCTGGATTCAACATCCTCGGTGTCTTCACGTCAACGGACCGCCTCGAGACCAGCGCCACGAACGGCGATTGGGATACGTTGGGCGAAACCGATGGCCCGAAGATCGTTGCCGACATCCGCAAGGGTCGCATGGCCCAGAACAAGCTGGATGGCTTCGACACCCAGGTGCTGATCCTCAGCTCCGAGAACTACGAGTACCTCGGGTACTTCATGAGCGACCGGTATGACATCACGGTTCTCGAGTACCTCCGCAAGGTCAACTGGTTCCCGGGCGGGATCTACGCATCCAGTGAGATCTCCAACACGAAGATCGCAATGCTGGACAACCGACCAGAACAGGTTCAGCTCTCCATCCCGAAGGACATGGAGCGCCTCGACCCCTGGAAGGACAGCCCGTTCAGCACGGTCATCCCCGTGTTCCAGCGGATCTCCGGCCTCGTCGTCCGATTCCCGCAGTGCATCTCGGTCGTGACCGGGATTCAGAGCTAGAGGAGGATGAAATGAGTCGATCACTTACGATCGTGAATCATGACAACTGTACGCTCCATGTGGAAGGCCTGTTCCTTCTGCGCGGTGAGAACGCGGACGTGAATCCTGACCTGTGGAAGCAGGTTGAGAACACGACGCTCGTCCAGGAGTGGATTCGCGAGGGCAAGATCGAGGTGCTCAAGACTCAAGTTTCAATGAAGTCCACCAAGCGGGGAAATGGTTCCGACCATGACCCCGCTGCGGTGGGCGATCAGCGAAACTTCGCCATGGAAGCGGCCACAGAAGAAATCTTGGCCAGGAGACGGGAGCTGCTGCAGAGCAACGCGGCCCAGCTTCAGGATCACTTCCAAGGACTACGTGCCACAGGGATGGATCGCGCTGAGGCGATTCAGTACCTGGCCGGGCACTACGGTCTTGAGCCGGAGACGGTTGCAGGGAGGTTAGGAGATGGCTAGAGTAACGTACTCGGAAGTCAACGCGATTGGCGGATTCAAGGCCACGTCTGCGGAGATGGCTCCTTTCATAGAGCTGGCTCACCAGATCCTGCCGGATGACGACATCGCGTCGGCTGATCGCAAGCACATGGAACTTCTGCTTGCGGCGCACCTGTTCGCGTCCATGGTCGAACCGCCCGTCCAGTCTGAGAAGGGTGGAGAGGTCAGTGTGACGTACGCACAAGTTGTGCGGGATGGGTTCGGGGGTACTTCTTGGGGCCAGATGTACGAGACCCTGCTCAGGAAGCAGAAAGGTGTATCGGTGAAGATTCTCTGATGCCCGTCGAACTGCGCGAATCATCTAATGGGAACATGGAGCGAGTCCAGCGCGAGCTGGACAAGCTGAACACGATGGAAGTCAAAGTTGGCTTCTTCGCGTCCGGCGATTCCAAGATGCTCATGATCGCGTCGGTTCACGAGTTCGGAATCAGCATCACAGTCACCGAGAAGATGCGCGGGTGGTTGGGCGTGCACGGTTTGCACCTCAAGAAAGAAACCACCCACATCAACATCCCGGAGCGAAGTTTCATTCGCACGGGGATTGATGAGTGGGCCAAGCGCACAGGCCCTACCATCCTGAGGAAGGGAATCGACGCTATTCTACAGGGCGAGGCTACGGCTGAGCAACTGGGAGAGCGTTTGGGGATCGGTATGGCCGGCGCTGTGAAAGCAATGATCAAGAAGGTGAAGGAGCCACCGCTCCACCCCTTCTCAACTCAGCGACGGGTTGCCTCGGTCAAGTCCAAGAAGGCGAAGATGAAAGCTGCTAGCAACCCGAACCCACTCATGGGTAGAGGAAGGATGCGACAGGCTGTGACCTACAAGGTATCCTTCAAGAAGGCCGCGATGGCGGCCGCCGCTTAGGAGGTGAAACCATGAAAGGACAATACATCGTCGTCAACTACGCGATCCATGTGCGTAAGCTGCTCAACGGCATCACACTGAGGCCAGGGCAGAACAAGGTTGACGGTCCCGCTTGGGACGAGATCGAGAACCATCTTCGAATCGTTGAGCTCATGGAAGCTGGCGAAGAGCAGGGTGGGATTGCGGTGTACAGTGCCGCTCAGATCTTCGAGCTGTCTTTAGAAGACCTCTCAGACGTGCAGAAGGTGGAAGAATTCAACGCCTTGTCTCGAGAGTCGGCAATTCAGTTCATTCATCGATGCGATGACGTGGCACTCCTCAAGGAGTTCCAAGCGACAGTGAAGTTCCCGCAAGTTGCGGCAGCGCTCACAGCTCGCATCGCTGAACTTGAAAAGCCGAAGCGTACAACGCGCCAGACGAAGACGACTCGCCGACGGCCTACGAAACCCGTAGCGCGGGTGGAAGAAGAAGTCGAAGAAGAAGATGAAGTCGAGGAGGAGGAGGAGTAATGATCCGATCAGGCCTGGTTCGCTTCATTGATCGCCGATCACGGACTTGGAGTATTGTCGGTGAAGATCGACAAGACGCCGAGACCGATGACTACGGGCGACCAATCCCAGCAGAACCCGAAGCCCAGGCCTTCGAGGGGTGCGATATCCAAGCGCTCTACAGCAGAGCGAAGCTGGATGATGTTGGCCTCCTCGCTACCGGGTCGAAGATCCTGCTCGTCGTGAAGGGCGGTCTTTCGTTCGATGCCTCGGAACTGCGGATCAATCGCAAGGTAACCGACCCCGATGGTGTGGAATGGGAAATCGTCGCTACTGGGGATATCTCCGACAAGGTGCTGCCTGATCGGCAGGCTGCGCGGGACATTCTCCAGCTTACTATCAACAGGGTGGGCCTACAATGAGTCAAGTAACCGTAGATCCTGGTCTTTCTCGCGTGATCAAGGTGGTACGCACTGGGCTTCTAACGAAGCTCGCTGGTGCTAACCCCACGATCGTGCAGAAGGACGGTGTCTTCGAGCCCAAGAAATCGGATCTGCCTTTGGTCAGGCTGCGCTGGGGTAACCGTCTCGTGCGGACCCTCACTCGGCCAGACCACCCGGTGAGATGGGAGTCAGTCGCAACTGACTGCTCCTTCGAAGCCAAACGATCCGGCACGCAAACGGGTTCCGGAACCACCCTGCTCGACCCCAATGGGGGATTCACCCAGGGAGATGCGCCAGTCGCCGTTGGTGACGTGGCTCGTAACATCTCACAGGGAACTGAGGGTACAGTGATCGCCGTAGTGAGTGACACCGAAGTGACGCTCGATGTTTCGCTCGCTGATGGCGAGTCCTATGACATTCACTGGCCTACGGACGTGATGGAGTACTACGTGTTCGATTTCGTAGCGCTCCTGGAACTCGATGTCTACGCCAACTTCTATGCCGACCCAGACGCGGAGGAGCATCTCGACCAGATCATGCGCGCAATTCTCCAGTGGGTATGGGCAGACGGCCGGGAGTCACTTCAGGCCCAGGCAGTCGACATCGTTCGCTTTGACAAAGTCTCTGCGGATGATGAAACGATCGGCACCGGCTTAGGCAGCGATTGGTACCAGCGCTCTGTCTTCGAGATGGAGCTACAGGTTGGAGATGGGTTCGGGATCCGCAAACCTAGCGTGGAGACCACAGCCATCGAAAGCCATCTGGTACGCGAGGTTAGTCGAGCTGAAGGGGAAGCTCTGCCTGCGGATGAGAAGATTACCCGCGGAGACGAGATCCTCGAAATCATTCTGAGTGGCGAACACTCAGTGCAAGAGCCCTCTTAGGAGGTGATTGGATGCCGGTCGTACTTTCAACACGGCCCTCCCTGGACGTCGATGTCAACATCTTCCATAGCCTGTATCCTGTAGGCACGGCAAGATGGCACAACGTCCTACTGATCACCGATGACCCAGGCCCGAACGCAGGCCAGATCACGATCTACGGAGATATGTCCGAGCTCGCCGATGACTACTCAGTTGCATCCGTAACCTACAAGGCTGCGGATCAATTCTTCGATCAAGACAACGTGAACGAGATTCACGTGCTCCCGATCGGACAGCAGGCAGACGGAAGTCCTCCGCTTTCGACTCACTGGTCCACCGCGTTCAACACGCATGTCAACCTGTATGGGCTGACGTGGTACTATACGGTACTCACCACCGGCAACGAAACCATCGTTGCTGAGATGGAAGATGCCATCAACAACCACGAGCTCATGTTCTACTCCCGCAACTACGCTGGAGACAGGGCGACACTCGTTACGGGCACTGGCGGCACGGAGGTCACGTGGACCGCGCGTCTCGAAGGCGCGTTGGGAAACAACCACACGATCGAGTACGAAGATCCGGGTGAAGTTAGCCAGGACCTGGCGCTCACTGCAACGGCCAACGCCAACGGCGGTTACGACATCAAGGTAAGTCTGGAGACAGATGGAGCCGGTGACATCGTGACCACGCCTGCGGATATCACGGCCGCAGTTGCTGCCGACGCACTCATCTCGTTCTTGGTGTTCTGTGAAGGAGCGGGCACTTCTGCCGTCTCCGCAGAGACCCAGGCCGCGATGGCAAATGGCGGAGACAACGCAGGAACGTTGACCTCGTACGCCTCGGTCGTCGAAACCGCAAACACGAACCGATTGATCCCGATGGCTCACAAAGATCCGCACCTGTACTTCCCCGACCTCGTCGCGGTTGGTGTGTGTTCTCCCATGAACCCGGGGTCCTTCACGATGAAGAACCGCATCCCGCTTGGTCTCCCGATGCCGGCTTACACCAGCACCGAGTACAACACCATGCGTGCGGCGAACATCAACTCGTTCTTCACCAACCCTGCCGGGCACGACAACATCACGGACTTCTGGACTGCAGCTGGCCTGTACGGCGACATCCAGATGGCCATCGACGTTCTCAGCCATTGGCAGCGGATGGAGCTGTGGGACTTGCTCTCGCAGCCGCCGGCGGGATACCACAAGATCCCGTACGACAACGACGGGTTCATGATGATTGCCGATCGACTGTGGAGGACACTGAACCGTGGTGCCCGCCCGCAGTGGAACTTCATTGTGAGCCGAGACGGTCAGCCGGCCTGCGCGATCCATGCGCCGACCTTCCAGCAGACCGAGCTCGCGGATCGGAAGAACCGAATCTACCGGCCTTGGTGGGAAGCGACATTCAAGGGCGCCGTCCACGAAGTTGTGGTCAACGGCTACCTCACCGTCGAGTTCATCCCGCCGTCCGAAGTCCGGTTGGGTTCTGGAACTGAATACAGCTACGTCTAGGAGGTGACAACACATGCCCGCAATGGATACCAAGGTTCACTTCAGTAACCAGGTTCAAGTCCATGCAGACGGTCATCCAGTTGACCTGCCCGCAAAGCGCAGCGACTGGGTGGAGTTCGCACCGGATGAGAACATCTCGGCACTGAAGGAATCGCTCTACGGCGGTGGCGAACGTGTCGTCACTGTCTCGACAAAGGGCACGCTTACCATTCGTGTCTTGGCGACGTCGAACTTCTCGCGAGATGCGATTCCTGCGCTCGTGCGAAAGACCCTGGAGACGGGGTACTTCGGCGTCACACTCCAGGACATGAACCGCGACAGCAAGATCACGATCTCCACCAACTTCGGTGGTGTGGTCGGCCGTCCGACGGTCAAGCGTGGAGGCCCGGAACTCGATGAGGTGGAGGTCGTCATCGACGGTTTCTGGAACATCACAAGCTAGATCGACAAGGAGCGTAAGCGGGATGGATACTAACCACGTGAAAGGCATCAACCTCCGCCTAGCAGGCGTGGAGAAGATCCGTCCCGCCCGCCCTCTAACCTGCGAAGGAGGTAGGTTGAAATGACACAAGACAACCAGGATTTTGAACTGAGGCAAATGACGGTACCGGCGGAAGAAGGACTCGGCGTGGAGCGAACGCTTCTCGAGCCCACTCTGCCGGCGGCGCTTGAACTTCAAGAATCGTACATGGAGATCTTCGTCGACCAACGAAACGCTGAACGAGTGCAGATCAACTTGAAGGAATCGGAGTACATGCGGGAAGTGCTCAACAAGTACTGTGTACCAGCCATTGACATCGGTACACTGCCCGCTCGAGTCTATCCGCAAGTGCGGGCCATCATGGATACCTGGGAGGTGTTCTCCGGTGTTGGCGCTCTCCAACAAGTCATTCAAGATCGCGTCCAGCAAAGTGCTGGTGACGACACAGAACAGAGCGCCATCGATCCGAGAGCTGAAGAAGAGGGCGAGGAATAACCTCCTCTACTGGAAGCTCTTGTTCGATGGGTCGGCCACTGTGCCATTCGAGAGGATGATGCAGTGGCCGCTCTCCCGGGCCCTGGAAATGATCTTCGCGCGGGAGATGTGCGCTGAGTTAGAAAAGAAGGCCGCCGAGGATGCCATGGAAGAAGCGAAGAAGCCGAAGACGAAGGTCCAACCTTGGTATGAGACGGGGGCATTAGGAGACAGCCATGCTTAGAGATCTCGTTGCAAGAGTACGAGTCATCACCGGCAAGGGTGAGGCAGCGCTCAAGCAGGTTGATCAGCGATTCACGAAGATCAAGGTCACGGCAGAGAAATCGTCTACGGCCATTGATCAGTTCGCGGATGACCTCTCAAAGCAGGGTGGGCGGGCTGTTGACACATTCAACAAGATGACCGCCGCTCAGCAGAGGGGCGTCGCGATGCTTCACAAGTACCGGCACCGTATCATGCTGGCCGGTGCGGCGATGACTACTTACGCGGGGATCTCGACGAAGATGGGTGCCGACACCTTGGACTGGGAGCGCAAGTTCGCGGTCGTGTTCGGTGACCACGCGGACACAGTCAACAAGTGGATCGAGAGCAACGCACAACGGTTCGGTATGTCTACGCGAGCAGCGGTCCAGATGGCCGGTGCTTATGCGGACATGCTCGTGCCGATGGGAGCCACACGAGAACAGGCCGCCGCTATGTCAACTCAGTTGATGGAAGTAGCGGGCTCCCTGTCCTTCTTCAACGGTGTCTCACGAGAACGCGCTAAGGTTGCGTTGCTATCCGCGCTTGCGGGAGAGGCCGAAGCTATCAAGAGGTTCGGTGTTGACATCAGGCAAACAGCCCTAGAGGAGTTCGCTCTGGCGGAAGGCTTAGTCAAGAGTAAGGAAGAACTCAAGGGCTTCACGAAGATGCAGGTTATCTTGAAGAAAGTCATGCTTGACTCGACGGACGCGTTGACCGCATCCAAAGACATGAGCGGCTCGCTGAACATCCAGATGGGTAAGCTAACGGCATCAGTCCAGGACTTCATCGCACGTGGTGGTAAGCCCGTCGCGAAAGTACTCGCCAAAGTCATCGACAAGGGAATCGCTCCCTTCCTCGATGGCCTCCTGAAGATCCCTGGCCTTGCTCCGGTGGTGACGGTACTAACCGCAACCCTCGGCCCGTTGGTGTCTGGAGTCGGCGGAGTCGCAGAGAGCATGTTCTTCACTCTCAAAGTGCTAGACATGTTCGGGCTCAGTGTATCTTCCATCGTCGATATACTCCGCCACCCGATCCTTGCCTTCAAGCTCTTGAACATGAGGCTGTGGGGCGGGGTGAAAGCTTTCGTCGCCAACAAAGCGGCGGCCATTGCGAACGCTGTGGCCAACTCGACCGCAGGTGTGGCGATTGGGGTCTACTCCATGAGTGTGTGGAGTGCGGTCACGGCAACGTGGGCGTTCACAACAGCTCTGCTGGCCAACCCTTTGACGTGGATCATAATGGCTATCGTCGCTGCGATCGCCGCACTCGGGGTTGGACTGTACTTCCTGATCAAGCACTTCGACAAGGTGAAGAAAGCCTTCCAGAAGTTCGGCAAGATGTGGGTCAACATCTGGCAAACGATCACGGGAGCGCTGAAGCGAGTTTGGGGTAGCATCACAGGTTTCTTCACGAACTTGGTCGGCCTATTCCGCGGCCTTGACATCGTGGGGCACATCAAAGGTGCCTTCATCGCGGCCTGGAACTGGATCAAGAAGTACGTGCTGCTCTGGGATATCTGGGGCTACATCTGGCAAGCAATGAAGAAGGGTTGGCAGAAATTCATCGAAGGTTTCAAGAGCGCACTCCGATGGCTCAGGAACCTACTGCCATTCTCGCCAGCGAAAGAAGGACCGCTCTCGGATCTCCAGCTTGTGGGACCTGGGTTCATCAACACGATCGCCGGCGGAATCATGTCGAACATGCCGACTCTCCGCAAAGCAGTACACGAAGTCTCTGCCGCGATGTCGCAAGTACAAGTCGCTGCGGCCGGTGGGGATCTCGGACCGGAAGGTGCAACACCAGCACCTGCTGTACAAGAAGAGCCGAAGCTAGATCTACTCGGCACCTTCCTCAACACTCTGACGAGTGGTGGGGATCTCGGTGGGATGATATCCAATCTTGCCGGCCAGGTGTTGGGATCGGATGGTGGGGGCCTGCTCGACTCCGTCCTAGGGTTGTTAGGTGGGGGCGAGGGAGGTGGACTATTATCATCCGTCCTTGGTCTCGTTACAGGTGGGGGTGGTGGCGGGATCCTAAGTTCCGTCATGGGCCTGCTCGGTGGTGGTGGCGAAGGTGGAGACGGTGGTGGAGGCAATCTCCTCTCCACGATCGGTGGCATCGCTGGAAACCTGTTCGGCGGGCCCATCGGTGGTATGATCGGCAAGTTCGCCGGAGATATCCTCGGTGGGGAAGGCGGGATTCTTAGTGGAATCATGGGGCTATTCGGTGGGGACGGTGAGGGAGGCGGTATTCTCAGCACCATCACCAACCTGGTCGGCGGCCTCTTTGGCGGAGGAGAAGGCGGCGGGATCCTCAGCACCATCATGGGTCTCTTCTCTGGAGACGGGCTCGGTGGGATCTTCGATTCCATCATGGGTCTCTTCGGTGGGGGCGGTGAAGGTGGAGGACTCCTGAGCGGTATCTTGGGAGTCGCAGGCAACCTACTCGGCGGACTCCTCGGCCCACCTCCGGCACCACCTGCACTAGCGGGAGCGGGAGCCGGCGGTATCAACATCAACGTCAATGTCACCGTTCAAGCGAAGGGCGGTGTGGGCAAGGCGGAAGCTGAAGAAACTGGTCGGAAGATCGGATCCTCCACAGCAAGGGAGATTCGCGAACAGATCGGCAGCTACCTCCTTGAGGTACTGGAAGGGCAGAAGTACAACGCCCTCCCGGACGAAGGCCACAGGCACCAGGACTAAGCTATGGCAATCACATACGAGAGACACATACTGGTCAAGCTAGGGGTGACCGGCGGAGTCAGTGATATGGGTGTGGATTTCGAGTGGTACTACCCTGCGGGGAAGAAGCGCTACTTGGAGTTCAACGCCACTGTCGACTGTGACAGCGACGACAACGTCGGCACCTTGGATGTATGGAACCTCACAGAAGCCAAGCTGCGTCAGATCTATGACGCCCTGAAGCAGGCCGGTATCAAGATCGAGGAGGGAGACCCTGATGGCGCGTTCCACCCGTATGCAGAAGTGTACGCGGGATACGGCCCCGGTCAACCGCCCCTGATCTTCAACGGTCGAATCCTGAAGCTGCCTGAGATGAAGTGGTCCGGCGCCGATATGATCACGTCGTTCAAGCTGGGCCGTGACACTGAAGATCGAACTGCGAGAAAGCGATGCAACCGTGAATGGACTCCGGGTACCATGTGGAGCACGGTTGTGCGTGATTTGCTCAACGACCTGGAGATCGCCCTCGGGGCACCCCCGGAGCTCGGGGTTGACTACCCGTTGAAGGAGGACCTCCAGTTCGCGCCGGAGATGGCTATCCGCTCCGCGCTCGACCAATGTGCGCAGAACACGGATAGTGAGTTCTATGTACTCAATTCGCTCGCCTTCTTCGTTCCGCGTGGATGGGGCATCCCGACGGGTTCAGCGCTCTCGCCTGAGACCGGCCTCATCCACAATGCGGAGATCGCGTTCCAGGCAGCCTGGACTGGCGTGGAGGAGATTCACTTCACGTGCTTGATGAACTCCTGGATCTCGCTGAACTCAATGGTCCCGATTGAAAGTGCTAACTTCACCGGTACTGTGAAGGTGAAGTCGATCACGTATAATATCGGGAACCACGACTTCTACATGGTCTGCAAGGGTGAGATTCTAGATGAACAAACCCAGCTGGCCACGCAGAGGCAGTACGTACAAGACAGGCTGGATGCCTTGCGCAAGTCGAACAAGAGACAAACCGTCTTCGCGCAGGGCAATCGGATTAGTATCATGAGCCCCGAGGAGGTTGAGGCCCAGGGGATCGAGATCCCTGCCGACCCGGTACCGCCGGAAGAGCAGGAATAGCTAGGAGACGGACATGTCCATAGCAAGCGCACTGAGTGCAGCAACGAGCTTCGCCGAAGGAGTCGTCGACACTGCGCTCTCTTTCACACAAACAGCCAGCGAGTTCTTGGCTGACTTCCCGTTCCCGATGCCCACCATTGGGCTCGGATCTTTCTCTGCTATCCCGACCTCCAACCCGTTCAACCTCGGGCCGAGTGAACCAGAGCAAACTAAGCTCGTCATCGGGGGAGCCGTGTTCCAGGTCGTCAGCCGTGAAACCCTCACCGAAACTCTAGACCCGCAGAAGCATCCTGTGGAAACGAGTCATCAGATCATGGACCACGCTTGGCGTGACCCGCTGAAGATCTCAATCCAGGGCTGGTTGATTGGGTATCCCCGTGAGACGGAAGTTCACAAGCGGGCCTTGGAGCAACTTCAGAAGCTGAAGGAGGATGCCACACCTATCACCCTGGTCACAGACTTTCCACCCGGCCAAGTGAAGGACATGCTTCTCGTCTCGCTGAAGGCCACCCGGAAGATGCCTTGGGGCAATGGCTATGAGGTAACTGCTGAGTTTGAACAGGTTCACTACGTGGACCAGGTCGCCAGCCCTGCCGCTTCTTCCCGCTCCGATCCGGGCCTCTCGCTCGATGGGATGTCATTCGCGTCGACGGATCTACCCGCCACAAGCAGTCAGGGCCTGCAGACTCCATACTCGCTTACGCTCCCGAGTCTAGCCGAGATGCCCAGTGGCGACGCTAGTCAGGTTGACAACATGGTCGTATCGTTCGCCGGAGATATCCCCAGCACGGACATGGCTCTGGCCCTTGATGCTTCGTTCTCTGACATGCAGGCTGAGAAGTCAGCGGGACTGGCAATCGTGGAACAGTTCATGAACGGCGACAACCAGGCGTACGAGGCACTCCGAGAAGGATCCAGCGTACTGCCCGACGGGCCTGGAGTAATCGACAACATGTGGGACGCGCTTCATCAAGCGCAAGGGCTATCCGCCGGTCCCCAAGTGGTCGATTCCGACAAGGCGCCAGCAGCACGATCATTCGACCAGCAACTGCGAAGTGAAGGAATCACTGCTGAGTCGGTCGCCATGGACTTGATCAGCAAGACGATTGGAAACGCAGCGGCGAACACCGCCAAGTCGGATGCCGCGAAGATGCTAGCGAGGTGGGTCCGATGACCAGTTCAAGACGAGTACAGGCTATCCCAACGCGCCAAACCTTGATGGACATTCAAGCCCTGCCGCTTCCGGGCGATGTCGTCCTGAAGATGCCTTACACCTGGAAGCAGCGGATCAGTGGGCAGTTCCTCGAGTTCACGGTTGACTACAACAACTTCGGCAAGTTCTTCACCCTTGCGGTTCGGGACTACCGGGGGGATGAACTCTGCAAGACTGCGCTCACGTACGGGGTGGATGCGCTGAGGATGTTCCAGCACATTCCAGAAGTCACGGGTATCCATATCGTACCGTTCGACCCGGCCTTCCGGTACCTGCGCGTGGGCATCCGAACCGAGAACTTCGGCAACTCGATCCGTCTCTGGTTAGGAGTTGATTCCTAGTGGGCGGCGAGAGCAATGTCCGAGAAGTCAGAGAGGGCCTGAAGAGGTTCGTGCGCCAGAACATCGAGACGGTGCACATCGGCTTCCTCGCTGTTGTGGAAGAATACCTGGGGCCCGTCATCAACTCGTATGGACGCGGAGAAACCGTTGGAGCGCTGAAGGCTCGGGCCAACATTCGACCGAAGCAGAAGCGAGTGCTACACGATGGGGAAGAACACGAGCTGAAGAAGATCTGGAACGTACCGGTCAGTTGGTACAAGATGGGTGACTTCATCGTGAGGTTCCCCCTCAAGAAAGGCGACGTGGTGATGTGTTTGGTGTCTGAGAGGGCGCTCGACCATTTGATCGTAGATCACGATCCCGCGCACCCCCAGCTGAAGGACTTCGCTCGAATCAACGATGCTGTCATCATGCCTTTCGGGGTACGGATGGATGAAGATCCACACACGCCGGATGAAGTGCTCGATGGAATCTACTTCGCGTTGGTGGACGACGACAACGCTCCGATCTCGAAGTTCATGATGAAGGCAGACGGAGAGGTGAAGATCGTGGCCCCGAAGTTCACGGTCATCTCACCCGACATCAACATGGTCGACCATGACGGACCGCAGGTCTCGCGTGTAGGAGACAAGGACGATGATGCAGGCTGCTCGGGCAATGGCCCCAATGACAAGCTGATCGAGGGTTCTCCATCGATGAAGGTTGCGGATGAAAGTACATACACGCCTGGGGCTATCACTGAGCCCAGGTTCACAGGAGGTGGATAGCCATGGCAGTTGAGCCCTATCGCGGACACGTCTCCATGGATGTCACCGAGAAAGAAGGGTACTTCGACCTCCAGCTAGACGACCAAGGCCGCGTGAAGCTATTGACCGGTGCTCGTGAAGTCGCACAGGCTGCCGAGCTCCGCCTTCGGTTGTGGATGAAGGGTTGGTTCTTGGATGTCGACCACGGGTTCCCTTGGGAACGAGTTGTGGGTCGGAAAGACTTCACTCGCGAGGAGTTCGTCATGTGGGCGGTGAAAGTGATTCTGCGAGACGAGCGCATTCGCTCAGTCACTCGCACCGAAGTCATCAGCTTCCCGCCAGATGGTGGCGGACCGCGAGCCAAGGATGGAATCCTGGAGTTCGAGTGGAGAGGGACCACTATGAGTGGTGAGGAGCTACAACAACGGGTGGAGCTATCCATCCTCTAAGGGGTGATTGATCGTGGCTGAACATGGATGGCTCAGATCCGGTTTCGTCCGTAGGAAGTTCGCCACCATTCGTGACGCGACGTACGAGAAGCTCAGAGAGAAGTGGGGAGACCACATCGATCTGAGCGATGATTCATTGCCGGCGATCTTGATTCAGGTACTCCTGTTCGAGATCGGCATCCTGTGGAAGGCTGTGGAGTCGGTCTTCTACTCGCGCTACATTACAACCGCGCGGGGAACGGCACTGGACCATCTCGGACAGCGAAGGATGTTGACGAGGCAAGGCGAAACCTACGCGACGGGAATCCTGAAGGGCACTGCGGATGAGGGAACGGTAGTCAATGTGAACACGGTTGTCCGACATGCTAGCGGGGCCGAGTTCGTGGTGACCAAGCAACGCACCTTCCCCGCAAGCGGTATCATCGACATCCCGATCCAGGCTTCAGAGTCTGGTCCGGGCGGGAACAAGGTTGTGGGCGGTACTTGGGTCTACACCCTTGGAGAGGTTGCCCTGTCCGGTGCTGCCGAGGAACACAACTTCGAGACCTTCGATGATGCACTGATCACGGGGTACTCGTACCTGCCGGCGGAGGAACGGTTTGACACGTATCAGGAGGTTGACGTCTCAGACCTGCGTTACCCGCTCAGTCTAGACACGCTGGCAGTTCCGATCAAGAACAACAGCGATCAAACTGAGATCTTCTACTTCTACCTGGTTGTCAGGGACAAGGATACGGGTACTTACATCGGGCAAACGCAGACTAAGCACCTGTCCCTTGAGGCTGGCACTGAGCAAGTCGTTTCATTCGACGGGCAAGACATCGATGTGTCCGACTACACTACCGTCGAGGTCTCCTTCGTCTTGGCTTATGGGAGCTCGGCTGCGCTGGGCTTGGCGGTCAACAACACCGCCCCATACAACGGAGGCTACTACCTGCAGGGCGAAGCTCAGACAGGGTATGATGTGTGCTTGGTGGTCACCACGATCGCCGGCGGCAAAACCACAGGAGGCCAGTACGAGGAAGGAGATTCGGAGTTCGCTTTCCGCCAGCAACGAGCAATGGCGAAGGGCGCTGCTGCGATCCCCGAAGCCATTGAATCTCACTTGTGGGATGTGGATGGAGTTCGCCATGTGAAGGTGGACTTCAATCCGACACTCGTCGAGGATTCAAACGGCGTGGGGCCGAAAGCCGTCAGGGCTACGGTCGCCGACGGTAAGGTCCGCGACATTGCGGAGGCACTCCTCGAACATGGGGTCTGCGCTGGCATTGCGACCGACGGAACAAGCACTCTAAGTGTGCTCGACTCCACTGGAGGCCAGTCAATCCCCGTATCTTTCGAGAGACCGACGGAGATTCCGGTGTACATCCGCGTTCGAGTTATCCCCGAGCGGGCGAGCTCGATTCCGGAAGCACTACACAACAAGATCCGAGATGCGGTCATCTCCTACGTGGGCGGTTCGCTTGTCGATGGCACGGACATGCGCGGCTTGAAGCCTGGTGAAGATGTCTCGGTTGCTCAGATCCATCATGCTGTCTGTTCGTTCCGCGGAGTACAGAGCGCGGTCGTTCGACTCTCTCGAGTGGAGATTCCGGAGACGGACAGCGAAGGAGAAGGTTCGGACTTGGAGATCTTGGTTGGTAACCCGGTCGAGATCGCGACCACAAAGGCAGCGTACATTGAGGTAGTCTAATGCCTACACAACCTCTCACGACGACCGTTGATGAAGTCCTCGGCAGATTGATCGCCAGACTTGACCACCGATGGAAGCGACAGGCGAGCGAGCTTCCCGCAACGGCATTGTCCTATGGGTTCCTCGCATCCTGCTCTGTGGAACCAGCTGTGGTCTGGGAGGTGCTCCACGACATTGGGGAGTTCAATGACATCGCGAACCTGCGAGATGTCCCGCTAGACCTGGAGTTGGCGGACTACGACCTCGTGATCACGGAGAACTGGGACAATGATACCAAGCTCTGGTGGCTGAAGCTTCACCTGATGTTGTACTCATCCGCAGGCCTGATCCCCGAGATCAAGTTCCTGCTGGCGTTCCTCTTCTGGGGGAAGCAGTACACAGGTGAATGGAATCCAGTCGACGTCTATGCTTGGCTGAAGCAATACGCGGCGCAGATCACAGTGGAAAACAACTACTGCCCGATCTGCAAGTACTATGAACCAGCGTTCTACACCATCAACTTCCCAGTCGCTTGGCTGAGCAACATCGCAGCCGAGGACTACATGAGATGGGATCCGAACGACGATGATGAATTACACGAAGCCCCAGCCAACGGTTGGGGAACCGGGAGGTGGTACGAAGGAGAACAGGACTGGGCGGCCACAACGCTTCAGTTCTTGCGCAGAGCTACAGCGGCTGGCGTCCGTTTCAACGCCCTGGGGACCCAAGGGTTCCAGTGGGATCCCACTGGGGATGACGAGCTACATGAGACGGAAGAGCACGGCTGGGATACAGGCCGGTGGAACGGGCCGATCGAAGAACTACTTCGAGAGTACAGCTTACTGCCTGAGTATCAGGCATGGTTCCATGTGTGTCAAGCATCGGAAGACGAGTTCCCTTGGGAATCAGTTGCCAATCTTCCGCCTAAGCAGCCGTTCCAGTGGGACCCGAACCCGGATGATGAGTTCCATCGGTCCATGACCAGGGGATGGGCATTCGGGGCCTGGGTTGAGATTGATGAAGACTGAGGGCTATAATGCCCTGAGGAGGTAGAGGACAAATGTCACTGATTACACTACAGTTCCCGCCTTGGGAAGATGAGGGGACTCTGCCGCCGTCTGGGAAGCGTAACTTCGTTGCTGGGTACTACCCGAAACCGCAGTATCACGATGCTCTGATGTACCGGAACCGCGCAGATCATGAAACCTTCGCGACCTACATCGAGCAGTACGGTACCGCTCAGCACTTCCTGTTCGACGACATGCTCACGCTTAGTGGGATGGCTTCAGGCCAGCCCCCGGTTGCAGCGGTTGTCGGACGATGGCCCGTGTTCCAGTTCGCTCAGAACATCGTGCCTTCTGGTGAAGTCCAAGAAGTCTATGTCTTCCCTCGATTCGCCGGAACGACTGGCTTCGTCTACATCCAGTGGAGTTCACCGGATACGACGGGGAAGAATGTCGTCTGGGGAGTTGACGTGCAGGCAATCCCTGTTGGTGGAGATTTCGCATCTTCAGGTGCCGCGACAACGGCGATCTGTGCGGACACCGCACTGGCCGATGTTCGGAACCAGTCGAAGATTGCGATCGGGCCCGTAGCGGCTGCCGGATACATGTTAGGTATCCGGGTATACCGCGACTGGGAAAGCGCTAACGATGACCCGATCACTGCGAACTTGCACGCGATCTGGGTCCTCACGGTATAGGAGGGGCCATGTCCGGATTCCTTGACCCGAAACGCTACGGCGGGGTCGATGTCGGCGTGTTCGCCAGCAGACCAGCCCCAGATGCGGTGCCCGAGGAGTTTGTCTACGTCGCCGTGGACACGACTTCCATCTACGCGGTCCAGAGTGGAGCGTGGGTGAAAGTCGCTGATCTGACGGCGGGCGTAGATTGGTCGGAGCTCACGAACAAGCCTGACGAGTTCCCACCTGAAGATCACGACCTTGACACTGCGCACACGGGATCACTGAGCATCACGCGTGTTCTCGGCCATGACCAGTGGGCCCCGGCTCACTACCGAATGGCTCTGATGGCGCAAGTGCTCGGAAAGATGTAAGGAGGTAGAGAATGAGCGTAACGTGGGGTGACTATACCCTGAAAGAAGCGCTCTCGAACAGCGACGGCTCCTGGCTGGAGTCGACGTTGGCGAAGAAGCACGGGTTGTGTGTGATCGCTGCCACAAACGTATCCAGCCCGGGTATCCAGCCGACCATCAAGATCGAGGACATTGACCACCGCGTCATCCTCGACACCGGCTCGGTCCCGTACACCACCAGCTACAACTGGTATCACTCGCGGTACTACTACCGCTATTGGTACTACCGGTATCGCTGGTACTGGTACTACAGGTGGCACTACTACCACCCGCTGAACACCCGTGTGGTCCTGATTGTGCCCACCGAGGATGGAACGGTTCGAGCGAAGGCTGAGGGTTCTCAGATCTTCGACTTCCGCCTGTCTGTCTTCGAGGCCGGCCTGACCCCTTCCGCCAACAAGGAAGTTCAGAGCGTCGGATTCAGCAAATCGATCCAGGCTCCGATCACGCGAGGAAGCACCGCACGATACAGCTTCCAGCAGGACGACATTGTCGTCGCGATCGGTGTCGACGGAAGCCGGAACTACGCGTTGGCTGACATCAGCTACAACGGGCCGGCCAAACAGGAACTCTTCAACATCCTGCCGAACTACGGTGGCGTGTCGAATCGAGTTCGCGTATGGCGCATCAAGGCCGACGGCGAGTGTACTCTGACGTACAACTACTGCCACTACGGTCGAATGGCAATCCGCCTGATGCCGAACGCTGAAGAGAAGACGACCGTGCCGCCGTCCATTACTGAGGACCGCGCGTACTTCGAGATTCAGTGCGAAGTAGACGCCTTCGGTAACGTGGAGCGCGGCAAGTGGTTCGAGGGGTTGTATTCGACGTTGAAGAACAGCCGCAACATGGGACTGCGAAAGTCCTGGACGCGAGAGGTTCTTGAAACGGACACGGACTCCCTTGGCCGCCCGGTCAACGTGAAGGCTCGGAGGATCGAGATGTGGTCGGTCCCACAGAGCAAAGCTGGTTCGGTCGGAAGCGATGCACTCCTCTTCGAGGATCGTGCTGAAGCTGACGCCCGCATCATCGCGAACGACAACCAGTGGTAGGAGGTGAAGACACATGTTCGGTAAGAGTCTAATCCCGTACGAGCCAATCGCTCCCGCGGAGACCATGATTGATGGTGCAACATCGGACGCCAGCTGCCCGGGATTCAAGCTCGTGCAGACCGGTGCGTCGTTCACCTCTTCCGTCAAGGAAGGCGACCTCGTTATTCACGGCCCAGGTACCGCCGGTGCCAAGTCTGCATACGTGATCGAGGTTGAGAACGACACTACCCTGCTGCTCGATGAGAACTTGGAGTTCGACTCCGATGACTTCGACATCCGCAGGCCAAGTGAGCTCTCGATCCGCCCGCCTGAACTGGTCGAGTGGGTTCTGCGCTCGATCCGCACGGGTAAGGGAGACCAGGTGAATCGCATCGGTATGTGGTTCAGCGACGGCTTCCGCAAAGTGCTGGTGCTTGACACCAAGCGCCTGTACACTGAGAAGGGCTTCGACCTTTCATCGGATGACCCCACCGGATTCTGGATGGAGAATCTCGATCTCTTCGTCACCAACGAGAAGGAGATCCTGATTCGCAACTGCTGCGACGAAACCGCAGATGTCATCGTCATGGGTATCAACAAGACGGTGGACATCGGCGATCAAGGCTAAGGAGGAACCATGGACGTGAAAGCACTGTTCAGGTTCGACGGTGACCCAGTCGAGGAACAGCTGGATCTGACAACGGACGTTGTGAAGATCAAGGTTATTCCTCGCAAGAAGGACGGGACTCCCGGCTCCAAGGCTGTGTGGAAGACCGCTGAAGAGATGGACTCCAACGACGATGTCGTACGGGATCCTCTGACCCAGCGGCCAGTCACGAAGACCGAGGAGACGGATGTAGTCGTCGACTGCCCCAACACGAGCCGTGTGGAGTGGCCGGTTACGACTGGTCTCGAGAGGACCGACATCATCGAAGCTCCAGACACATACACCAAACTGGTGTGCGTGGAAGGCGCACTGGAACTCATACAGCTGCTCGACAGTCAGGAGAACGCAACACTCCTGACGTGGATGGAGGCGCAGGCACTTGGAGCGGGATGGGACGAGAAGTTCCAGCTCGTTCAGCATGTGCTTCCGACCGGCGTCATCAGCGGGTTCCCGGAGTAGCAACTAAGTGCGAGAGCCGCCTCCCGGCCTTCGGGCTGGGGGGTACTCTCCACAGGAGGTTACGAAATGAGTGAGATGCAAATCAAGCCCGAAGATCGACTTGGTGAAGTTCGCGCTGAGACTGACCTGGTACGCGAGCGCGCACAGCATGTGCAGCGCACGTTGATGGACCTGAAGAGCCGCGGCGCCGATGTGACCAAGACGCAAGTCAAGGCTACGATCGACCAGATCGACATTGATGCTTTGGAAGAGAAGTGCGACGACCGCGTGTCGCTGAAGGTCTGGGATCCGGAAGAGAACGACGGGCTCGGCACGTTCGTGAACTCGGTTCAGAATCCGAAGGAGCACTGGCCGATTCTCGCTGAGGACGGCGCTCGCGCCATCATGATCTTCCAGGATGGCAAGTGCGTGCAGTTCCAGTACGAGAGCCCGCAAGGCGGGATTATGGGAGAGGAAGAAGCCATCGAACAGGCCAACTACTGGCATGATCAGCGAGTATCGCGTCTTCTTGAGAAGGAGCTTACCGAAGCAGTTCTCGACGCGCTCGGGTAGGTGAAGAGCTATGGCAGAGACAATGTGGTGGAGTGTGAATCGTTGGTACCCGCTCTGTCGCCCTGATGAGCTAGGGGGAACCGGGACTGCTGCGCCGACTGAGGAATGCGCAGCCTTCGTGCACGGGGATGACATCTTCCTGTTCGCGAATCAGGCGGTCCGGATCAGGTTCCTCAATCGATCTTCGGGGTACCTCGGCAAAGGGTACTGCCATGAACGAGCAAACATGGCGCGCTCCGTGACTAGGGCGATGTTGCAGACCTTCCTTCGCACGGGGACGGATCAGATCTTCGTGATGGATGGGTACAACGGCTTGAGTAGGTACCAGTGGTACGACGTGAGCGCGAACACGTGGACAGCAGTGACCGACGTCCAGCCTCCGTCGAACATCTATGAGTCAGCTTGCCTCTACTTCCCATCCCTGGACAAGTGCTTCATGCCTGAGGGATCCGGGGACCGGAACGGATTCGTGGAGTTTGACCCCTCAGTGCCATCATGGACCGAGAAGACCGACATGCCGTTCGACGCCGCGTTCTTCTGCGCAGGGGTCATCGGCAGCAAGGCGTACATCGCAGATGGGGCCTACCTTTACGATGACACGAATCGAACGTATGAGTATGACCCGGCATCCCACACGTTCACGGCGAAAGCAAACTGTCCAGACACCCATCAGCGGTGCACCGGCGCCGTCCTCGACGGAATCCTCTACAAGATGGGGGACAACATCAACAGCGAGCAGTGTCATCTCTCGGGGTACGATCCGGCGAGCAACACATGGACCTCGTACCGAACGATAGCAACGGGCACTCGATACGGTGAGAATGGCTGTCCTCGGCTCCTTGCTCTGGAGAGCGCGGGGATGCTTGTCATGGTTGCCGCAGTGACCGGCACTGGGAGCTACAACTTCCCGTGGTACGGGATCATGCCGAGAGGGGTCACGGTTTCCGGAACCCTCAAGAACAAGTCAGGTGGCAACGTCGATGGGGACCCCGTGATCGCCATTGGGCTAGAGCATCCTCAATTCGTCGGGGCCGCGGGGGAAGCTGGCAGCGGGACCTTCTCTCTTGAGGTGCCGGGACCCCAGTCTTCCGCGAAGCTGATCGGAATCATCGGGTGGCCAGAGAGCGATGCGGTCGCCGGAACAGTGAAGGTGGTGTGAGATGGCTGAGAACTATCCCGCATCCTGGCGAAGGTGTGGAATGGTCAGTAGCCCGTTGGGGAGTGACACGGTCTGGGCCGTGTTCCCGCGACGTGCAAACGGACGACTACAGGTCTTCCGGGGTGACGACTGGTACGAATGGGAACCATCGACTGACACGTGGACTCAGATATCTACCGACATCGGGAGGAACTACATCTACCGAGGCTACATCTACCGCCCTGACTTGGATGTGATGCGATCGTTCGCTGGGCGATCCGGGAGCTACAGCTACGACGACTGCTACGAGTACGATCTCGCGGCAGAAACCGAGACGGCCTTGAACCTCTTCGATGAAGGGAATACGCAGCATGTTCAGGCAGTGCAGATCAGCGGCTCTACCTGCCTGTGCTTCACAGATTACTTCACGTACGAATACGACTGGGACTCCGACACGTACACCGAGAAGACTGACATGTCATTCAATCTCGAGGCTTCCAAAGGGAAGATCGGATTCGGGGTCTACGGGGGGAAGGTGTACGTCATCGGGGAGTCTGGAGGTTCCTACGACGGGGACAAGGTCCTTGAGTTCGATCCGGTTGCGAATGCGTGGACTGCCTACAAGACCGGAGGACTCCCGAATCCGTCATGGGGGCCAGCAGCGACGTACTTTCAGTACGGTACAGGCGAGCAGGTGGGGAACCACATCGTCTTCGTTCCGGGTTACACCAACCACGACGGAACGACCTACCCACAAAGCCGGGAGAGGTGGATCGTCAGTTTCGACATCCCGAACAAGACGTGGCATTCCTGGGACACGGTTCCGGATCATCAAGAATGGGCGTACACGCATTACCATGGGCTCTTTCACTTCCGGGGCGAGATCTTCCTGTCCTGCGGGGGTACGGACATGGGCGGCATGGTCCACGCTCCGATTGGAGAGACTGAGGTGAGCGGCGTCGTCCGAGACAAGGATGGGGCGTTGGCCGCTGGCGTGACGGTGTGGGTCGTTCCGAAGTGGGCGCCGCATCTCGCCATGACCGGGACGACGGATGGATCGGGAGAGTTTTCTGTCACGTTGCCGACGTTGGGGCCGGGGCAGTATGACGCAGCCGTGGACAAGAAGATCGCCGTCTTCACCGCAGAGGAGTCGACAGCAAACTCAGTAAGGGTGAATATCAATGCCTAGTTACCAAGCTCCAGCGAAAGATGAAGTGAAACTGGTTTCGGGAGGCATTCAGGCTAAGCAGGGCCGTACATCTGTAGCCCTGCAGTACGCTGACTGTGTTATGTGTTGCCCGGCACTCGAAGAGGACACCCGAGATGAGAACACGGTAGAGCTTGACTTCGACCTGTTCCTGTTCAACCCTCAAGCTGATCAGATCATCATTGAACGAAAGCTCGGAGCAGCAGGGGAGTGGGGGCCTGTTCAGACGATAGATGCAGACACGACCGACTGGACAGACCCCACTACGCTGAAGGAAGGGAACGAATACTACTACCGAGCTCGGTTCCGAGTCAACGGAAGTCCCCAGCTGTACTCGGAATACTCGATCTCCCTCGAGGTCTGGACGGATCGGATCCTCATGATCACCGAAGTACGCGACCACGAATCCAACCTGATGGCCGGCGCACTCGTGATGGCTTTCTCCGAGAACTACATCTGGCAACAGATCGCGGAAACGGCAGCCGGTGAGAATCTGCCTACCCTGACTTATGATCATGACACCGTGCTCTCCCGGAATGTGACTGGCTTCATCCGGTGCAACCGAACTGATGAGGATGGACAGTGCAACATCACCATTCCAGGAAAGCCCGGCAAGGTGTCGGTCTGCTTCGTGGATCCGAACGAGCAAACCATCGGTGGAGACATCAAGACCCACATCGACCCCAAGGAGGCATAACACGTGGCTGTACCCGGTAAGCCTACGAGTCTACTGTGTGACGGACTGACTGATCCTCAAGCGGTCGGTTCGCTTCGTCCTGCGCTCTCGGCGGTTTGCGGTTCGGGTGGAACAATCACGCATGCAGAGATCCGCGTCTTCAAGAAGCACGTCGAGGACGACTTCGAAGACACTGCTCTGCAAGACTACTGGTCGGGGCCGATGACACGCGACACCGTCAACAAGAAGAATGGATCCGCGAGTCTCTACATTCCTGAAACTGGTGGTGACACGTACTGGAGGATCTCGAACGGTGATCCGATCGCGACACACGGGGATCCGGATGCGATCGTCTCAGAAGACTTCGAGGGGGGGACGCTTCCGAGTACGTGGGACACAGCGGGTGGCGCCGAGATCACAACTGAGCAGAAGTACGCAGGAACCTACGCCGTGAAGCTACCCTACGATTCAGGTGGTCCGAACGGGGTGTGGAAAGCTCCTCTCGCTGATCGAGCGTCAGTCGCAGGGGGCGGCGAGCTTCGCATGCGAGTCTACGTCGCAGGGACAGGACAGAGGCGCGTCTATCTCTACTCGCGGCCTCGAGATGCAGATGACTCCTGGTCGAACATCGGGATCATTCGCTTCTACAACGGGAATCTGGACTTCTACAATGGATCGAGCTACGTGACGATCTGCAGCATGAACGCAAGCGCGTGGCACGAGCTTCGAGTGGCATGGATGGGCGTTCCGTTCGGGGAATCGAACTCATGGTTCATGCTCACACTCGACGGGACTTCGTACTTCGTGAAGGGGCGGTACACGGCCAACATCACAGAGGAGGTCTTCTGTCAGATCTCGGCCGTTGATGAGTCGGTTCACATCTACATCGACGATCTCGAATGGGGCGATCGCCTTCCGAATACGCTCGGAATGGCTGGACGCTTCCGGTATTGGTTCAGGGTCAACGAATCCGGCTACAACCAATGCTACCTCTACGGGGAGAATGGATCGTCCCCGGCGTGGGGATACATATACTACTACTACGACGATGTCAGGCTGAACTCGATCTACCTCGTGACGAACGGAATCAGCTATGGATCGTGGTACAAGCAGGACATCATCAGCATTCCGAAGACAGACGACCTCGACATCTACACGAAGAATCATTGGGATCTCGCTCAGGATGGATCTGGCTCTGTTGCTGACTGGGATGACCCTCTCGCGGCGATGCGATGGGATGACGACACGACCGAGATCAACATCGACGACTTCGCATTCCTGACAAGCTGGTGGCGGTCGGGAGAGATCGACATCGAAAACTTCGCGTCGGGCGGTCGGTGTGCAGACATCCCGTACTCGGGCGACTGGCTCGATGCCGCTGGTCTGTGGGAGTACGAGTGGCAGATCAGATTCAAGAACGCCGATGGGTGGGGCGACTGGAGCGACTGGGCAGAGTTCAAGGTGACGCCGATCCAAGTTCGAGGCTATGCAGATCTGCGGGTGTGGGCCAAGCGAGACTTGACCGCGGGGATCCAATCCGTGGATGTCAAGACGGGAACCTACTTCAACCTGAACCCCATCAGCTACCACGATGTCAAAACATTCGTGAAGGTCATTGATGCCCAGTTCCCTGGACCAGGCGCAATCACCCTACAGGCCCGACCTTTCGCAACATCCGATCCACAGGACATCGAACTCGCAGCTGGCGTACAAGACGCCATCGAGTTGGCTTTCTGCGACTTGTTCGCCGATCTGGGCCGCCCGATTGAACATCCTGTGGATCTTCTCACTACAGCGACTCGAATGACCGAGAACGTGGGTGATCTTCTTACTCATGCTCCGCTTCAAGTAGAGAACATTGCAGACGTGTACACCGATGCGCGGCGGCTGATCGAGAAAGCTCACGACATGATGGCGGATCTTACTCGCTCGGTAGAACGAGCCATCGACCTGAGGGCTGACCTCTCCCGATTCTACGAGCGAGCGGTGGATCTCTTGTCCTACCTGCAATTGTTCAAGGACGAGGCGGGGAAGAGTGATCTACTCGCCGAGCTCTTGAAGCTGTACGAAGCGGGCATCGTTGACATCCTCACGGATCTACAAACCAACGTGGAGTTCACACATGACCTGAAGGCTGACCTGATCCGAGCCACCACCGGAACGGTCGATCTCCGCGCTTGGCTGCGTCGTTGGGAAGAAGAGAACGGTTCGGATGTATTCACTGACGCTAGGATAGAACGAGAAGGGGTCGTGGACCTGCTCGCCGACTTGGCCCAGAGTTGGGACCCTGCCGCATTGGCAGACATCAAGTCAGACCTGGTGTTGGCACTAGAGGACATGTCCATTCAAGTCGATATGCTATCGCTGACTCGCCTCCTCCGACCGCGCGTGGTAACTGTGCCCCAAGCCGGTGGAGACCCACGGGAGATCATTCTCCGCGCCTACAACGACCCATACACAGGAGAGCCTTGGGTGGATGACCCGCCCACAGATATCCAGCTCATGGCGCGCTCCGGTTGGACAGGCATGGAGGGCGGTTGGGGCAGCAACATCCACGCCGATCTTGCACATTCACCGTTGTGGTATTGGAAGCACGCGACGGCGGATCTGCGAACGGCGATGTATTGGAGCATCGATGACATCGGCGCTGGAGACATGAACGTGGATCTGGCGCACTTCAAGTTCAACCGCCACGCCGGATGGCAGATAGCGATTCGACTGGCCGTTCTTCACGAGCAGACCGCTGATATGCTGGCGAAGCTCGGTCAGATAGTAGACCTCGAAACATGGGACCAGCTGCAGAGCAAAGTGGAGATCATGTCTCGAGATTCGCAGATCGAACTGATGGCTCGGATTGACGTGACCGAGCTACTCACGCGTGAGAAGACAGTGGAGATCCTGGGCCGTGAAGCGGTGATTGAGAAACTCGAACGACTCTGGGAGGTGCGCGATGCCAACTGAAGTATCAGGCCCCTTCATGCAGGGGAACAGCTGTAGGGTTACATTCAAGACGAAAGACTGGGATGACCTACAGACCTCGGCTGAAGAGATGGCAGCCAGCATCTACAAGTTGAAGGACAACGGCGAGCTGGAGGCCCTGCCTGATTTCCAGGGGGTAACGCCAGCTCCAGACACAAGTTTCTGGGAAGAGCTCGCGGGGGAATACCGCTACAAGATCGACACGTCGACCTTCAGCAGCGGAACTTACTACGTAGTCTTCGCGGGCAAAGTTAGCGGTGACGGGTTCAAGGAGCCAATCAGCTTCCAAGTCACCAACGATCCCACAGCAGTAGGAGGTTGAAGCAATGGCTGAGAACGTGAAGCTGTTCCGAGACGCAGCCCTCACCGATGAGTTCTCGAAGGACAAGGCGATGTATGAATCGGGCTACGACCCGATCTGGGCCGCCGACACCTTCAATGCTACCGACGGTGAAGGCAAGAACAAAGTCATCTACGCTCAGGAGATCCACGTGTCGAACGATTACTACTACACGTCGGTGCAGGGATCCCCGATCGAGACTGGCTCGAATCAGCGAGACCCAGACGACGATGCCGCGAATGAGTGGCACTTCTACGTAGCGAAACCCGTGGAGCACGCAGAGACTGCTGAAGCAGTCGGCACGGGCGACGACGTGGAGACCGAGTTCGATCTGGACAACAAGTGGGTCAAGCCCGGCTCCGAGACCGTGAAGGTTGGTGGAACGACGCAGACCCGAAACACGGACTACTGGATCTGCTACAAGGACGGACACATCAAGTTCGCCTCGGCTCCCGGCAATGGTGTGGCGGTCACGGCCGACTACACGCATGCGGATGATGGAACTGGCGACGTGGATGTTCCCGCCACCGGTACGATCGAGGCCAACGGCGATTGGACGTGGACGGACCTCTGGGATATCCCCCATGGTTACGACTCCAACCGCGGTACAGGCTACGAGAAGGACGGGATTCCCATCGTGATCCGCGGTGTTGTGGATGCGGGAACCACCGACCCATCCGGCAATGCAGTGACGCTTCAAGCCCAGGACTTCAAGGTCAAGGGTTGGGAGCATAACGCGAAATACTGAGTCAGGAGACGACGGACAATGACAAACCCGACCGAAGTGATTGTGAAGACTCCCGACTATGAAGGACCAGAACGCCGCGAACATGTTACCACTTGTCCGATAGGAGTCGAGATGCGAGTACGTGTCATGAATCTCGAAAACTACCAGAAGATCCAGAACGGGCACTTGAAAACAATTCGAGGTCAGCAATGGGCGTTGGTCATTCTGATGTTGACGACGGCGCTGTCTGCCATCGCTGGAATCGCGATCACACTGATCCACTAGAAGGAGGAAATCTATCGAAGCTACGCTCTCCTGGTCTAACTACTCGGTTGGGTGATCGAGGAGCGGAGAACCAGGAGCTCGTTACATCTCACATACGATTGGGAGCGGTAACCCCTATCCCGGACTCGCCCTCACCGGGAGGTTGCTCAGGGGAAGCCGCTCCCTTCTCTGTTACTTGGGTAGTACGTCCAACCATTCCGCCGCACGCTTCTGGCCCAGACTCTTCGCACCCCGCTTGATCGAGCGGTACGTCCGCGGTTCCACACCAAGGATGTCGCGGGCGAACTCGGCGGCTGACAGTCCTAGCTCTTCTCGATACTCTTCAAGCCGTGCGAGAAGTTTGCCGGTGTTCACTACCTTACCAGGTTTCTTCTTGGCTTTCTTCTTCTTTGGCTTGTCCTGAGTGGGCGCTGGTCTCGGCTCGACCGCAGGCCTGGTCTGGGTTATGGAGGAGCGGAACCGAGCACGAGCCGTAATCGAGTAGCCCTGTTCTCGGGCATCACGAATCAGGAAACCATTCTCCAACAGCGCAGCTTTCATGCCGGGCTCCAGAGTGTTGGGATCCTTGCCCCCACAGCACACTTCATGTAGCGCTGCTTCGACCGGCGCCGGCAGACTGATCTGCTTCGACGCTTCCTCGAACAGGCCTTCCATATCCAACGCCGCGATCTCTCCAAGTTGATACAGCACCGTCATCAGTTGGAACCGTGGGGTCGTCCCCGTTTCAAGATCCCGCTTCCAATCGCGAATCCAGAACGAGCCCAAGTTCAAGTCGTTCTCCCATTCCGAGCCGAGGAAGATCTCGAACAATCGGTAGAAGACTTGCGGTGCGGGGTCGTCTAGATAGATGAAGCCCCCGGTGGGCCCCACCTCGATCAGAGTTCGGAGGATGTCAGCCAACAGGTGCTTGGCCTCCTCCTTCTGTTTGTCCTCCGGCGATGTGCCTCGTTTTCCGATCAGCGTGAAGATCTCACGCGGGAACGAGGCGTATTGATGTCTAGCGTTAGTCATCAGCGTTTTCCTCCTCCATCAGCTTCTCCACCTTTTTCACCCATCGGCGAATCGCCTTGTGTGGCTTGTGGTTGTCTTCCAGTACCGCGAGTGCGTCCTCTACGCTATCCCAGACCACATCTACGATTGCGCCGCAGAGGTACATCTGGGCTAGGATCCAGAGCTGTCGGTCGCTGGGCTTGTTGTCCCCGACCTTGAGTTCGATCCCGTAGAATTGGCCATCCCGGCACCCGATGATATCCGGAAGCCCCGCCATCTGGTAGGGACCGCCGTGCACATTGATCCAGAACCCCCCTCGGGCTCGGAGTGCTTTGAGTACTTTCTTCTGGTACTGTGATTCTTTCATAGTAGTAGAGGGAGGGGAAGACCCCGGTGCCGGTGGGGCCTCCCCTCGTCGCTGAAGCGCTTACGCGCTAGATGTCGTCTTCATCGACGTCCACGCCGTCCTCGTCGTCATCCTCCTCTTCTTCATCCTCGTCCTCCTCCTCGTCCTCATCCTCGTCGGATTCGTCGGAGTCCTCTTCCTCGTCCTCTTCCTCCTCCTCATCTTCGTCGTCTTCTTCCTCCTCGACGACCGGAGCAGCCTTCTTCTTCTTCCGCTTCTTCTTGGGCTTGGCGAGGATATCTTCCTCTTCGTCCTCACTGTCGTTCTCCGTGTCAAGCGGATAGGAGGAGTCGATCTTGTTCCGCTCCTTCTTCTTCCACGTGTCGACGATGACTGAGACACCGCACTCGAGCCCGATGTACTCATCCGGGTCGATGGTGTTGCCGGTGTCGTAATCCAGTTCCACACCCAAGGCCACGAGGAACTCAGTGAACTTCCACATCGCCTTCTCGGTCAGCGTGGTTGTGTGGAGGAGCGTGGCGCCGTCGTGTTCACCGCCGACAACCTTCAGCTTCCACCGCAGGCACTTGTTGTTGCTCTGCGTGACGTCCCACTCGCAGTTCACAACCTCGACGACGTAGTCGTCTTCAGGCAGGAGCTGGAATCCCGGCCGGGGGATGAAGACTTCCTGGGCTCCGCCCTTGCCTTTGCCGATCAGCAGGTCAGAACCGAGGTTCGTGGACTTCTTCTTCTTCGTGGACTTCTTCTTGGTACCGGTCTTCTTCGTTGCCATGCGCTAGGCCTCCTTCTTGGAACTCTTCTTCTTGCGCGTTGCCGACTTCTTCTTCGGCTTCGCTTCAGCGTTGCCCTCCCTACTCTTCCGGATCTTGCGCAGGACCTTGGAGAGGTTGGGATTCTCAATCGGCCGCGGGAACAGACCGAGTCGATCCTTCGTCTTCAACATCGGATGGGGATGGAAGGCTGTGACGAACCGCGGTTCTTCCTCTTCGCCGTCCAGCACTTTGCAGTATCCGATGAAGTCGCAAGCCGCTTGTAATGCGTTGCGGACTTTCGGCGGCAGATCCGGGACGATGCCCGACACTCGACCGTCCTCGTTCAGGTACCGCTCGTGGCACGTGAAGATGGTATGCATCGGCAGTGCTTTGGCCTGAAGGATCAGGCGCTTCAGCAGAGCCGAGACACTGCCCCAATCCTGGAGCTGAGTTGCCATCATTTCATCCGGATCAGTAAGCCCGTTCAGCTCGCGCTTGACGTAATCCAAGCCCAAGTCTACGAGCGATGACATCGTGTCGAACGCGACCGACTTGAACCCGTGCTCCTGAGACTCCAGGTAGGCCATGATGTAGCTCAAGTCCTCCCAGGTCTCAACCCCGAACCGTTGGGCGCCGTTGTCCACCTGAGCCGCAGACAGGGTCCCGTCTTCGGTGTCGATGATGAGCACCTTCGGCAGAGTCGCACACTGCGTCGTCTTGCCCGACCCGGTCGGCCCGTAGAGCAGGATGTTCATGTTCTTGAACACTTGCTCGGTTACCGGTTGGATCCGTGCTGCGATCTCGCTTGCTTTCATTTCCTGTCACCCCCTTTCTCTCTTACTGTGAACTGTGTTGCGATTACATCATCCACGTCCACGCCGCTGCGTTCAGCCTCGCAGAGTGGAAAGTTCTCGCAGAAGTTGCAGTTGTAGTTCCATGCTGGGTAGAACGTCTTGTCCCGCCGGATCGCAGCCACAATGACCTTGATCCAGTCCAGCACGTAACCAAGTTCAGCTTCCGTGTACTTCATCTTGAAACGGTGGTACAGTCGAGTATCCTGCCGCAGGAAGCGCAGGTAGTCTCTGTACTCCGCCAGGTCGCCTCCGGTCTCCTTGATCGCTCTGACGACCTCGAAGCCATAGACCTTGTCGCCCTTGGACTGGGAGACGGTACCGGCTTTCAGGATCTTCGGCGGCTTGCGGGTCGAAGTCGAAATCATGTCGAAGATGGTTCCACCCAGATCTCCCACCTCGTACTCACCCGCCGCAGCAACCAGCCCGATGTGGTACATCCCCGCCTGGAGGAACCAAGTGGGTAGTGGTTCCTTCGGCATCCGACCGGACGTCTTCCGTTCCACAATCCACGTGAGGCCCGTGCCGGTGTGCCGCATCAGTGTATCTACCTTGATGACGAGCACGATGTTCAGGTCCTCGATGGGGATCTCCAGCTTGAGCTCTGTGGCTCCCTCGATCTCTTCGAACGGGCTCTTCTTGTAGTGCCACCGGTAGTCACGAACGAGGTCGATGCCTGTTCGGATGATTTCGGTAGTGAAGCCCAGTCGTCGCCATGGCTTCTTGTCCAGGTCCTTGAGCTTAGTGCCCCCCGCAAGTTGCTCGAAGGTATCACTGACAACTGAACCCAGTGCCAGAGAATCCTTCTTCGCAACCGGCCGCAGGCGCCGCACTTGGCCCCAGTAATACTTCCTCGGACATTGCGCGTACTTGCTCAGGGCGGAGTATGAAGTTCTCAGCGCCGCATTTGCCATATCGCCCTCCTTAGTCGTCCAGGCCCCAGTGTTGGGACACGTCGATGTCAACCTTGATTGGGATGCCGAGGTCGAAGCCGAAGACTTCCTCAGTCGGCAGATTCTCCATCGTCTCCTTGATCAGGTCGACCCACCAGTCAATCTCGGTCGAGCGAACCTCGCAGAGGATCGCGTCATGCACGCTGCCCACGAGTCGGAACTCTTCACTCTGTGAGCGAGGGCGATACGCGCTGGCCAATCGGATCAGAGCCCACAAGGTCAGATCACTCGCCACGCTCTGAACAGGCGTGTTGATCGCTTGCCGCTCTGCCGCACCTTGTTGCTTGTAATCATGTGAGAAGATCTCCGGCAGGTGGCGGATCCTACCGAACAGAGTTCGGATCTGCCCGTGCTCCCTGACTTCCTCGCGTTGTTCCTCGTGCCAATCGAGGAGCCGAGGGTAGGCATCGAAGAATCGTTGTCGGATTGCTTCTGCCTCCGGAAGGGTGACGTCCAGGCCATACGAGGTCTTCGCGTACTCCACGTACTTCGCAGCTCCCATCCCGTACAGGAAACCGAAGTTCACAGCTTTGGCTTTCTTCCGCTCTTGCTTCGTGATCTTCTCTGCTGGTTTCCCCGTAATGTTCATTGCTGTTAGCGTATGCAAGTCCTCCTCGTTCCTGAACGCTTCCATCATAGTCGGCTCCTGGGCAAGTGCAGCAGCGACGCGCAATTCAACCTGCGAGAAGTCCGCCTGAATGAACGACCAGCCCGGGGGCGCGCCGATCAATCCGCGGATGAATGGGTCGCGCGGCACTTGCTGGAGATTGGGCTTCTCAGCGGACAGTCGGCCTGTAACCGTGCCGTGAAGCTTGAATCTCGGATGGAGCCTAGAGTTTGCATCTACCTGTTCCGACCAGGGCGTCAGGTACGTCGTTCGGTACTTGCGCCACTTGCGGAACTCCAGGATATCCTCGACAATTGGATGTTCGTCCTTGAGCGCTATCAGAACCGCTTCCGATGTGCTCGGGGCTCCGGACTTAGTGAACGAGGCTAGCGGTAGTTGCAGTTCGTCGAACAGGATCCTCGCGACCTGCTGGGGTGAGTTCCAGTTCACTTCTTCCCCGTACTCACTCAGCCGTTCCTCCACCATCGCGATCTCACCTTCCACAGAGGCACGGGCCGCAGTGAGCTTGTCAGGGTCGACCCAGACTCCGCGATTCTCGATGTAGCGGAAGACTCGGCAGGCAGGCATCAGGAGTTGTTGGAACGCCCTCGCCAGTTTCTTGTCCTGAACCATCTCGGTTCGGAGGATCGCGTAGAGGCGAAGCGTGTAGTACGCGTCATACCCGTTGTAGGGTAAGAGCTTCGACAGCTTCGGAGTTCCTTGCTTGAAGTTGATTCCCGCATCCCAGTTCGGAGCGTCGCACAGGCGGCGAGCCAGTTGCTTCAGGCCCACTCTGCGGTTCTCGTCCAGGAGGTGCGCGGCCAACATCGTGTCGAAGACCGGTCGGCAGTGAACTCTGCGAGTGAGAAGCCACTTGTCGTCGAACTTCGCGTTGTGCGCGACCGGCTTCAACTTCCCTCCTCCTAACAGCAGGTTGAGCCTGGGGTAGATCTCTGGAGCAAGTCCACGCTTCGTCTCAAGGGGGAAGACAACGATTGAATCCATGCACGCTAGGCCGATTGATAGAATTCGGCCCTCTGGGTCGTATGGATCAAGTCCTGTCGTCTCGACATCGTACGCGATCGGTTGACCTCTGTGGTCACTGTGTTCAAAGTAGTCGCACCATTCGATCGCTTCATCGATGTCCCGCACGATGCGGACTTCCAAGTTCTCCAGCTCGTTCTTGTCGATGTCGCCGTTCAGGAGCTTGGCGAAGCGAACTACATCTCGCATGAAATCATCCGCGTGACGGGGATCACGAAGGATCAGCGCGGGATGGACGGTCGGGAGGATCGTGCAACCCCATTCCTCGCTGTGGGTCTCCACTCCCCGGTTCTTCATGATCCCGCCGCGCGGATTGAGTAGTGCCTTGTAGGCTGTGTTGCCGAGAGCAAGAATGAACTCGGGCTTCACTCGTTTGATCTCTCGTGCGAGATGCAGGTCTCGACAGATGTTTCGCTCGTCCTTGTCTGGAGTGCGGTTCGCCGGCGGTCGACAGTGAACAACGTTGGTGATGTAGATTTCATCCCGATCCAGCTCGGCAAGCTCGAGCGCTCGATCGAGAAGTTCGCCGGCTCGCCCGGAGAAGGGCCGGTTGATCTCATCCTCTCGCTTGCCGGGAGCTTCGCCTACGATCATTGCTCGGGCGGGCTTGGGGCCCTTGCCCATGAGGCAGACCGTCTCCGCCGTTTCCCAGAGTGAGCAGGCGGTGCAGTTCTTATGCCTCCACTTCTTCTTCTTCTTGGGCTTGTCGCTCATCCAGTACCACAACTCCTACCTGCCGAAGGACAGACTCCGTATGTTGTACGAGTGGGCCATTGTACTCGTAACGATAGACCAGCTTCTTGATGCCCGCAGCCATGAGAATCTTCGCGCAGTTCCAGCAAGGGAAGTGCGTGACGTAGATCGTGGCCCCCTCGGTTGCGATGCCATGGCGAGCAGCATGTGCGATCGCGTTCGTTTCCGCGTGGACCGTGCGGATGCAGTGGCCATCAACTTCATGGCATCCAACATCCAAGCAATGGGGCATCCCGGACGGAGACCCGTTGTAGCCTGAAGAAACCATGTGCTTGTCCTTCACCAGGACGGCTCCAACGGATAACCGCTCACAGCTACCCCGAAGGGCAACTGTGGCGGCGATATCCAGGTACATCTTAGTTCGCGAGATGCGACCGTTAGAAGACATCAGCCACATCTTTCTGGAACACGTGCAGTGAGAACATGAAGTGCGAGAACGCCCCGACTTCAAATCCGGTCTGTTCGGCGACGTGACAGAGCAGCTTGGTTGCGAGCCAAGCGTCGTTCTGGAAGTGCGTGGCGAAGTCGCAGCTGCGCATCACGTAGATCATGTTCAGCTTGCCGAGGCGCATCATGAAGTGATAGCCGAGGCTACACGGAACACGATTCCCGCCCGCGGTGCCGATCCGTTCGCCGTCGATCTGGCGGTCCCAGATTGGGATCCAGAGCTGACGGGAAGTGGGCCGCACCTTGATCTCTTCGATGATTCGGGTGATCTGCCCGGCCATCCGCTCGGGGTACGCGTAAGCGAACTCCCCGTCGTGAATGAACTGTTGCCAGTACTCTTCGCGATGTTTCCACGCCTCGCCCGGATTGAGTGGTTGTTCCGAGAGGCGCTCGGCAATCTCCGCGTCTGCCCAGGGTTGTACGGGGTTGAGCTCGTGGATGGTATCCGCCGGCTTGGTCACCGTGTACCCGTACCACATGAGCTCACGCATCAGGTACTGCGCTTCAAGCTCGGGGTTCCCGGCAACCATGATGTCCTGAACGGACGCTGATTGTACCCGAGTTCCCATCTCACCAAGATCTCGCTTGGTGTCCGATACTGCTTCTCCGAAGCCCTCATAGATCCGCATTTGCTGCCTCCTTCTTTTGCTTCGATCTTAGTCTACGCCGCTGCCTCTTCTCGTCGAAGAGCGGAGCGAGCGATAGCTCTGTAATCGGTGTCGATCGCCGTTTGTCGTTCAGGATCCGCTGCCACATCTCGTAATGTCTGCGGAGCCGTTTGAACTTCACACTGGAGAGATCTTTCACGTACCGCTCTCGCCAGTACTCGAAGATGTCCCAGTGGTCCGGCGGTGCCTCTTCTTCTTCGAAGATGTCCCAAAGCCCCATCTGCTCTAGGAATACGGGGAAGAACGTTGCGCTGATACCCACGGAGTCTGCATACCACTGTATACGGAAATCGCTAGGGTCGAATCCGATCCGCTCTCCGATCTCCTTGCAAAGGATATGGAGGAGGCAGCAATCGAGCACCATCACGCGCTGCGCTCCTAACATCCTAGAGATGAATGTGAGGTGTGGGACCTCGCCAACGAACTTGAAGATGAATCCCATGAAGCACGCCCCGCCGCGATGGCCCTTGTTGTCGACCGTCGGGAGTGAGTACCCGAACGAAGGCCAACTCTTCTGAGCATCGCGTTCGATCTCATCCAGCCAAGTTCTCACCTGATCCGGCACGAGGTAGTCGGTCATCAGCTTGTTGAAGCGGAAGCCAACGTAACCCGCATCCTGCCCGATATCAAGATCACACTCAGCAGACTCGACCGTGAACACGTTGTGGAATGAGGAGTGCCTCGCTCCTTGCGCGTAGTCATGACAGTTGTCAGTGTTCCAGAACAGAGCCATGTTGGTCTGCATCCAGAGTTCGCGCAGAGTCTGTGCGTGAATGTTCAGCATCCTAGTAGTTCGTCTCCTGTCGGAACTTGTTCACTTCGCTCTTGCGGAAGTAGTAGCTGAAGATGTCATCCGACTGCATCCCGAACGCCAGGCCCACCGCGAGGAACGCAACTGCTGCATCCGCAAGGTCCCGCAGGTACTGGGGTTTGTCGGTCAGGATCGGAGTCTGCTTCCACGGCTTGCACTTCAGGTTGTTCATGAGCACGCCGAGCTTCCACGTGAAGCAACCCATCATCTGAGCGAACTGAACTCGCGGAGAGCAATTCGCCGTCTCCTTCGTCTCCTCGGTTCGGAACGCGTCTGCAACCAGCCACCACTCGGTGAGCAGGTCGTCGCCCGCCACCTCTTCCCAGCGGTAGTCCAGGTTCTGGCGCATCAACTCGAGAAGCTTCGCTCCCGTGTCCACACCGGACAGGATACAGAGCTCGATGAAGAAGTGAACGCTGTCGGCGAACTCCTCCCACACGTGGTCCTTGCTGTGGCCGAGTGCGTACCGAGCATCAAACGCCTCACCGAGTTCTTCCGACACGCGCCAGGCTTCATCCTTCAACTGGAGCTGATCCGCCGGCACATCCAAGTCGACCGGACAGTTCTCGGACTGGCGAAGTCCAGTGCCCACCTCGATCGGGATGTACTTGCGAATGAGTTCTCTTTGCCGGGCGAAGATCATTTCCAAGCGGTCGTCGCCGTCCTGCACTACGGGTTCTTTGTAGTCGTGAATGTTCACGCTATCGTCCTCCTGTCTCTAGGTTCCGGCCCAGCCTGCGTTTGCCCCAGCTCTGGATCCGATCCAGTAGTTCCTCCACGTCGTTCCGTGCCCAGTCGTACACCGCAACCTCGCTGAAAGTCTTCGTACGTGCGCGGTCCATTACTAGAGTGCGGTACCGCCGGCGTACTAGCATCAGCGTCTCCTGCGCCTTCGCCGGCGGAACCATCTGCTCCCGCTCGGCGTATGTCTCCATGATCCTCTCCATCGGCCTGTGGGCCAGGACCACGAAGACCGGTCCCGCCGCTGCCGCTCGATCCAGCAACCTGATGTCAACTTGACTGAAGCTGTTCGTCCCCCGCACTACAGGCCCGTAGGCCAACTCCGCGAGATAGAACCGATCCATGACCGCTACTCCAACGGCGTCGTCGCTCCCGATCATGTGTTTGATGTTCCAGGCCCGAAGCTTCCGAGAATCGCAAGGCCCGATCGAGTGAGTGTAGTAGCACGAGCACATGAAGCGCGACATGATTTGACGCGCTAGCGTTGACTTGCCCGTGTTGTCGATTCCAGTGACAATGATTGCTGCCATTCTACCCCCTTGGGATCTTGTTGAAGCGATTGATCAAGTGCTCGTCCTGGAGGCAGCACTTCTTGAACTTCTTCCCCGATCCACACGGGCAGGGTTCGTTCCGGCCTGGGAGCTTGCCTCCACGAGCCTTGAGTCCTTTGCTGAAAGCTATCTGTCGGATGGGTCCGGCCATGTTGCCCTCCTTCGAAATGATTCTACCCTACTCGAGCTCTGTCTCATCCCCGACAAGGAACCTCTTGACCCGAGCTCTGTCCACCTTGTCTCCACGTCCGCACATCACCTCCGCTATGGCCTTCTTGTCCTTCAACATGCTGTAGATCCCGTAGTCGATTGTGCCCCTCATCAGCAGGTACTGGTAGAGCACCGGGTTCTTCTGACCCACTCGGTGGAGCCGGTCCTGGGCCTGCTTGAAGTCGCCGTAGTTGTATGTCATCGAAGTGAAGATCGCCACCGACGCGGCGGTCAGTGTGATCCCCAAGGAGCCTGCTTGATACTGAGCGATGAAGACCTTGCGGTCTCCCTTCTGGAACAGGTCGATCTCCTCCTGCCGCTGGTCGGATGGAATCGAGCCCATCATGACCGACGGCGTCGTGTCGAACTCTTCCATGCACATCTCGATCAGGCGCTCGATCTCCCAGATGAAGCGGCAGAAGATTACGACCTTCTGGTCTGATTCGACGATCCACTCGTACAGGAGCTCACGCATCGCTCTCATCTTCTCGTCGCCAAGCGTTCTGAGCTCGTCGCCCTCGGTCTTCGCGAATCCGCTTGTGATCTGACAGAGGCGGAGGGATCGAGCAAGGACGTTGGCGGCAGTCACGATCTCGCCAGAGTCCAGTTCGATCAACAGTTCGTCCACCATCTTGTCGTACATGCGTTTCGTGTTGCCTGTCGCCTCCACCGGCACAACCTGGAATCTCTGTGGCGGCAAGTCGGGAAGAACCTCCGCCCGCGACATGATGACCGAGTGGCGCTTGATGATTGCACTGAGCTCGTCCATGTGCCGCCAGCCAATGGGCTGCCGACCCTGGAACCCGCCCCACACCACGTAGTAGTCCTTGAAATCGGAGAACCGAGTACCGGTCTCCTCCGGCGCCACCATCCGCATCTGGCTGAACACGTCGAGCGGATTCTTCGTGATCAGAGTTCCCGTCAGCATCAGCACCTCGGGTACATTGCGACCGAGTGCGTACGCTGCCTTGGTTCGCTTCGCGTTCGGGGTCTTGATGAGATGGCACTCGTCGAAGATGAGGATGTCGGGAGCGAACCGGCCAATGGCTTCGCGCATCTTCAACAGCATGTCATAGTTGATAACCGCGATCTTCGTTCGCCGAGTCTTGCTCCTGTGAAGCTCTAAGAGGGCGTTCAAACGCGTTTGGAATGACCCTGAGGTGAGCTTCACCAGGTCGTACTCATAAGGGCAATTAGCAGCCCATTCGTTTTCCCAGACGCCCGCGACGCTCAGGGGGCAGACCACAACTACGCGAATCGGCCTGCTCCACTTGAGTTCACGGCAGCCGCAGTAGTCGACCGCGATCTTCGTCTTCCCCAGCCCAGGTTCGAGCAACAGAGCAGTGCGCGTGCGCCGGAGTAACCGACGCAGCGCCCGCTTCTGATACTTGAACGGAGGGAGCTTAGAGAAGTATTTCCGCCCCATTCTTTCGCACCTCCTCGACCAGGTCGACCACAGCCATCCGTTCGACCACAACTTTCCAATCTCCAACGGAAGCGGCCACCCAAGCATCGAACACGCACTGATCTTCCATCCGGGCAAGAAGGCGGAGAAGCTTCTCCTCCGGGAATACATTCTCAGTGAGGAGGGTGGTAATCCTCGACTGCCATCTCGACATTGATGAGTATCCCACGTGGGGAGTGGTGGGATCCTGGCGTTTCTTCTTCCCCTCTTCTTTCTTCTCGGCCATTACCTCATCGCCTCGCTGTTCTTGATGTACTCAGCTGCCTGCTCCACCGTCAACCCGCGATCGAACATGTTGCCGTAGTCGTAACCGCTTAGCTCGTTCATTCCGGCTCCCACGCGGGCCGTTAGCGCGTCATCCAGTCGATCCTTCCAGCGGATCCACTCGGCTCGATCGCGTGGCTGCTTCCTTCTCTGCACCGTCTTCCTGTGCGTGGCCATTAGCTCTGCCCCCTCTTCACCTTCTTGGAGCTCTTCTTCTTCGCCTTGACTGGGCCGTGTCCCTTCTTGTAGACCGAGAAGGCAGCTCCGATCTTCTGCGCGGAGAACTCATCCTCGGTCAACGGGATCGGGTGGTAGACGAAGTTGAATCGGCTCGTCCAGTCGTCCATGTCTATGATCTGTGCGATGTAGGGCTTCCACGCCTTGCGGGGGATGGGATGGTTCGAGTTCTCGCCGGTGAGGTGGACTTCGAGGATGTGGTGGGTCTCGAGGTCGATCTTCATGATGGCAACCTTGGTGAGTGTGGTAGCATCGCCGTGCCGGGAGACGATGACTTTGCGGTAAGCGATTCCCGACTCCGATTCTTCCTCGAGCGGAATCTGGGGGTTGTCATCCACGATGGGTTCTGGCCCCTTCTTCTTCTTCCGCGCCCGCTTGCTCGGCGGGGGCGGCCCCTCAGGGAGCCAGAGCTCGATCCCCTTGGGCTCGGTTGGTGCGGGCACTGCACCCTCACACCAGAGCTCCTGCTTCTGGAAGTACGCGAACAGCCTCTTCGCTTGCTTGGCAGAACCACAGGTGATGATGAGATGTTGGGTCTCCTGGTCGACTACCGTCTGGATGGCGGTGTCGATGATTTCCTTCGAGAGAGCCTTCCGCGCCAGCTTCCGGACTCGTCCCGCGAGTAGTTGTGCTTCGGTCTTGGCCATGCTTCTTCAACCTCCCTTATTGCGAATCATACCCCATCTTGCCAGTGCTACTCCAGAGAACTCGTTTCCGACGATGTAAGCGATCATGTCGTCGGGCTCCGTGACGAAGGAGCTCAGCTCTGGTTCTCCCGCTTGGCGCATTACTTGTTGGGCTTGGTAGTTCAGTTCCTGGACGCTTACCGAGCGCAGCTCCTCGATCCGCGTTTGGATCGTGTGGAGCTGGGCGAAGAATTGCTTCCTGTCCTCGGGTGCAGTTCGGGCCATGTTCTCAACCTCCCCGGGGGAAGGGGCCTAAGCCCCCTCCTCCGCGATTTCGAAGCCGTGGAAGATACCCTGCGCGTATGCGTCTCGGTTATCCTCGATCCAGACGACCAGCTCGTAGTACTCCTCGCGGTTCGCGATGAACTGAACCCCGTTCCTGTCCAGCATGTTGATCTCGCCGCTCTGGCGGATAGCCTCCAGTTGTTGGTGAACCTTAGCTGGTACCTGTACTGCCATCTTCAACCTCCTGTGCGCGGGCCGCGCCGCGGATCCCGTGGATGATGTTCTCCAGCCTCTCGATCTCCACTTGGAGTTGAGCGACTCGTGGTTGAATCTCGTCGTGTAGGTCGGCTACTCCCTCCTTCCACTCGTGGATGTCTCCAAGGAGGTAGTCCATCGAGTTCTCCAGGGTCGTTGCGTTGTACTCGCCCAGTGGGCCATCTGGTTTCGCGTTGTCGTCGAGCGGGTCGAAGCTCACTGCCTCGAAGTTGAGTGTCCCGATGAAGTCGCACTGGGTACACTCCAGGTTCAGGCAGAAGAACTGGTCGACTCGGTCGGCCTCGTACTCCGCGAGCTCTGCCCCACACTTGGGGCAGGCTCGATTGTGTGCGAGTATGAAGAGTTCTCGGTAGTTCACCGTTAGCTCCCCTTCGTAACCTGTCGCATCTTCTTGTAGGTTTCTTCGCCGAAGGCCGTTTGGACCGCTGTGCGGAAGCCGAGGAGTTGAGCGTATGCCCGGGTCTCGCCGTCGCTGAACTCGACCTTGGAGATGATTCCCGTCTTGGGGTCGCTGACTCGGATGTGGTCGGCGGCCGAGAAGAGGTTCACAGTTCGCTCTCCGCGGAAGGTAGCCTTCGGGGAGGCCAGTCCGTCGATGGGGAGTTCGCCGTTGCTCAGGAAGAGCCGGGTGCGGTTGAGCTCGCGCTCGAACCTTCGCTGTCGTTTGGTCCTCGTTGTTGCTTCTTTGGTTGTAGCCATGTTTTCAACCTCCGATGTTAGATACATTGATTCTACCACGATTTCCTTTCGGCGTATACAGCTGCGGGGGTGATGCTCGTCACGTTTGTTGAAGATACAAATTCCGGTTGTCTCGCCATCCTGTACCCCCCTTGGCTACAGGGTTACGCCGTGTAGGGCGAGGAAGTGGTCCAACTGAGTGTCGGGAATGTTCATGTAGTAGCCAAGTTCCTCGTGACTGAGGTTCTTCGCCATCCCCCTCTGGAGTTGTCGGGCCGAAGCCGGGCCTTCCGTGATCTTCGCCGAATACTCCAGGTTGAAGGTCGAGCCGAGCTCTAGGTCCACCTTGATTCCACTGGATGAGTTGACCGAGCGGAACTCGCGGCCCATTTCGATCTTCGAGTACCGACCGTCCGGGCGGCTGATGTACAGCGCGTTCTCGACCCACCCCCAGAAGATGATGGTTCCGAGCGTCTGCGCTCCGCGCCTTCCATCGTCTCGAGCCTTCTTGGTGTGGTGGACCAACACGAGTGCGGTGTCCTGCGATCGAGCGAGAAAGCTCAACCAGTCCAACGCCGGCTGAACTTCGCGAGCCTCGTTGAAGTTCACTGTCGGGAAGAGTCGGTACCAGGGGTCGAAGATTACGAGTTCGGGTTCGACCTTCGTGGCTATCATCCGCTCCATGAACGCCTGGTCCTTATCTCGGCCGAGATCGAGCGGCCCGGTGTAGAACCAGATCGGCGGTCGCTTCTCGGGCTCGAACACGATTCCCTTCTCAGTGTGTCTGATCTTGCCGAGAAGTCCTCGGCTCGCTAGGATCTTGGAGACCCGAGCCTTCAAGCTCTCGATCGTGTCCTCTCGTGCCACAAGCATGACAGGCCCGTCAACCAAGGTTGTGAAGTGACCGAGGAACGGCGTGCCTGATGCGACTGACACAGCGAGATCCATCATCAGGTATGACTTGAACGACTTCGGAGGCGCAGAGACCAATCCGTACGCGCCCTTCTGCCAGATGTTGTGCACGAGCCACTCCGGTGGTTGGAACTCACCGGTCATGACATCCTCAAGTGAGAACAGGCTTTCGAGTAGTGCTTGCTCCCTAACTGCTTCCCGATCTTGGTGTAACTCTGACATCTTTGCCCTCCACGACCAGATCCCTCATCTTCTCGAACGTGATGCTAGCTATCGTCCCGTCCGCACTGGGGTCTGGACAGTCCCATAATACCGCAACCATGTCCCGGTACTTCTTCCACCGGGGACCGCGCTTGAACTTCTCCAACGTGGCGTGGCTCATGACCGTTCCGCGTCGGGAACGATCCTTGATCAACTGGACTCTAAGTCCGGTGAGTACTTGGCGACCACCTTGTTCGCCTCTTGCCATAGCCTGAGCTCTCCATCCGTCCGCTCCTCGTACTTCGACCGGGCCATCGGCGTGTTTCGTACGAGGTTGTAGACCTGCAGGGCTGTGAACCCTGCGAGTGCAAGCATCTTCTCCAACTCCCAGATCCGAGCGGAGCGGTCATCAACCAAGTGTGGTTCCGCTCGCAGGAGATGGCGCCCTCGGCCGTTCAGGCGTTTCCTCGCATCCTTCACGAGTGCTCGATACACCGGCTCACTGAGAACCGGAGCTCCACGCCTGAGCAGCACTACGTTTTCATCAGTTCCGGGGAAATCTCTCGGATCGTACACGCGATCGAGATCGGCGTCCACAACGTGGACCTTCGGCGCCGGATCGTACTTGAAGTTGTACGAGCCCGGCACGCGAAGCACTTGAGTGAGATCCCATCCTCCGGGGTCGAAGCCATTCAAATCAGCGAGATGCTTGTTGATGCCTGCGACCCGAGGGGGTGACACCTCAGCGGTTAGCATCCAGTACGCGTGATGACGACCGGGGCTGCTCTCCACCAGGATTGTGGGTTCGGGATCGAACGGGAGCGGTGCTTCGTCACAGTCAGCGAACGCGACGCTCGAGCCTTGCACGTTGGGAATCAGCCGGCGTCGGTTCTTGAAGAGAAGCGGGCAGAAGTACAGGTCGTGTCGCATTTCGACTTCCATCCGCATGCGGTCTCGAAGTGTGGTCCAGTCGGTTGGCCATTCAATGGAGTACTCGCGCCAGTAGTGAGAAGGGAGGCGGGCTGGAAAGTGCGCCCAGCCCGTCCCCTGTAGTATGGCATCGAGGAAATGCCTAGTCTTCATCCTCCTCCTCGAGGTCTTCTTCATCCTCGGGGTCCTCGTCCTCTTCGTCGGAATCATCGAGGTCTTCCTCCTCCTCGATCTCCTCCTCCTCGGAGTCCTCGGCCTCCTCGTCGAGCTCCTCCTCGGGCGCCGCTGGTTCGTCCTCAGGGGCGGATAGGGCTTCGCCCTCCGCGTTCAGGATTGTGACCTGATCCTCCACACCCAAGAAGACCGCGATGTCCTGAAGAGCTTCCGCGGGAGTCTCGTGTTCCGTGGCGACATCAACCTTGGCGCCGTCGACATACCGAACAACGGAGAGAGGGCCGGAGCCCTCCCTCTGTACTACCTTGGCGAGGAGGTTACTCATCCTCGTCCTCGTCTTCGTCGTCCTCGAACTCGTCGTCGTCTTCTTCGAGTTCGTCCTCATCCTCTTCTTCCTCGTCCTCGTCTTCCTCTTCCGGCTCGTCCGGAGCGCGCTGATCCGCGATCTTGAGGAGTGCGACTTCGAGGTCGGCCGGAGTGACAGTGGACTGTTTCCGTGCCGTGGTTGCCGCGCCAGCTTCAAGCAGAAGCTGTTCGACCAGTGTGTCGAGCGCGAGGCGGAGTGCCCTGGCCATGCGCCAACCCTTGCCGGAGAGCAGAGCTCGGACCTTCTTCTTCGTGATCAGGCCGGGACCCGTGTAGGGCTCTCGGGGTTTGCGCGTTCGCTTCTTGGAAGCGGCCTTCTTGGCCGTGCTCTTCTTCGGAGCGGCCTTCTTGGTTGCGGGCTTCTTCGCCGTCGGCTTCTTGGCCGCAGGCTTCTTCGCTGCGGGCTTCTTCGCGGTACTCTTCTTCTTGCTGTCAGCCATTGTGCTGACCTCCTTCTGTAGCGCCTGAAGCGCCCTCGTTAGGTTGTGGGGTTTTGCCCCCGTGTCGGCGGAGGGCGGATGAAGAGTCGATTGCTCGTCGTGTTTTCTTCATGTAGGATGCCCTCCTTTGTACCGGCATTATACCACAACTCCAGCTCTTCTCTCAGCTTTCTTCGGAGCTGTCCTGAAGCGCCCTAGCCAAGGCTAGTTGGCCGAGTCGGTCTGCGAGGACCGTCGCCGAAACGCGCGCTTGGAGGATCTGCTGGAGCTCGTCGATTGGGAGGAACGGCGCCGCATGTTCGCGTCGCTTCGCTGCCTCGTTGACCTCGTGGATGAACTCCACCGGAGGCACGCCCGGGTAATACGGGTAACTTTCCGTGCCCCCTCGCGCGCCCATTCCTTTGGTAAGGAAGCGGAGCGCTGGGATCTGGCGGTCGACGGCGCCGCGGAATGTGCGACGCAGTTCACGAGTTTCCTCGGTCGACATACCGAGCGGGTAGGCCTCCACGCGGAAGCGATCCGCATCGTCCTCATCGAAGATGACCGAGAAACTCCACTTGCCTGCCAACGCCACCAACATCGTGAGCACCCAAGGATAGGCGCCCACACGAGTCATGTCGCCGATCATTCGGCTGATGTTCTCGTGTGAGTCCTCCAGCAGGTTCTCGACGGCCAACGGTTGAATGTTCACATCACCGATCATTCGGCCTCCTTCTGCT